>Ga0214542_1001803_pt1 | contig 44316 bp, 45 predicted proteins | sample CNSS1metaG_FD_160096 | JGI IMG/M metagenome (GOLD analysis project Ga0214542, IMG submission 160096) | Root nodule microbial communities from cowpea collected in UCLA plant growth center, Los Angeles, California, USA - CNSS1 | ecosystem: Host-associated > Plants > Roots > Nodule | place: USA... | reverse complement strand
ATATATATATATATATATATATATATATATATATATATATATATATATAAAGTCTCAACGAAACCTAGAACAGACGCAATATTATTTCTTTAATTTCTTTAATTTCTCATAATTCAAAATCAAGAAACTTAAGAACTCAAAACGGACTTTGAACAAATGTCTTAATTCAAAATTAGGATATGAAGGGAAATATTTAGAACAAATGTAAACTAAGAATTATAATTTTAAAACAAAACTAAACTAAATTGAATGTTGAATAGTGCATACGAGTTAGAAAATTCAATTTAAGCTGCTCGAGAAATATGGCCGCACCATTAGATATTCTCAAATTCGCTGACAATTCAATTTCAAGTTCTCCTAATATATGTTTCAATGAATTCAACGAGCACCGAAATTCTTTGATCAAATCATTACATGAATTCACCTAATAAATTGATGCTCCAGATACATGCACTCAAATTTTAATTCCTCAATGGCTTCCCCAACGAATCAACAGTATTTATATTTGATTCACTTTCATTCATATTGAATCAAAAATACAACGTGAATTTGAAATTTGGCTTTCCAATTCAAAGTCTTGAACTTTGCTAATGATTACAATTAAGACAAACAAACTCCTAATCTTTATACTCTAAATAGAATAAAAAAAAATTTAAACATTGATTATCCCATTTAACTTTCATTGGCAAAATTCCTCCATAAATTTATATGTTTCTTTCATCCTTCATTCTAGTTAACTTTTTACAATTTTTGATTAATGAAATTAGTAAAGGCGTTTGTAAAATAAGTCTGGACCTCCAATTTTCAATGTGCACCAGCTCTACATTGTCTTCTTTTACCTTATATAAGATGAAGTGAAAATGAACATCAATGATGCTTGCTCCTTTCAAAAAACAAACACACATGCACCCACACACACCTACACACCCACCCACCCACCCACCCACACACAGACACGCACACGCACGCACCCACACACACACACCCACACCTACACCCACACACCCACACACACACACACACACATACACACACACACACACACATCCACGCACACGCACACACACGCGCACATGCACACTCATACATGCACAAGCACACCCACACACGCATGCGCACATCTCCTCCCTCTTGAAGAGGATTTGTCCTCAAATTTAGAGAGTATATATCTCTTTAACACCACATGATGCTTTGGATAGCAACTACTCCTTTATTGTTGACCATGGTGTTTCTTTCTTCCTCCAGGATCAAATGTCATCCTACAAGAAACACCAAACAAAATTTCTATCATTTTTTGGACCCCGAACAAAATATATGTATAAAATACGTGAAGATGGTCCTTTAATTTTGAAAGAATTTCCTACGAGGTCCACTTCACAAAAGTATTGTTTTACACTTTGACTTAATTGATACCTAAAAGGTAACATTAATCAAAGAGTGTATTTGAAAAATATATTGATGAGTTTTAAATAATTGAAGAAGGAGGTGGTCTTGAAAAGCTTTTAGAAGAAATTAAGACAAATGAATTAGTGAAAAGTGAGGGAGACTTTAAAGATCGTGGTTTCTACGTTTATTAAAGGAAATGTGGAATGTTGAAATTCTTCTTCCTTGAGAATAATTTCCTCCCTTTCTTTTGATATTCTCTCAAACTCTTTCACTCATCTTATTTTCTCTTTCTCATCATAGTTTTTCCTCTCTCTCTTTCTCTCTCTCTCTCTCTTACTTATCTCTTTTTTGCTTCTCCTCTTCCTCTCTTTTAGCTAACTTTTCTACTTTCTTTTCAAGTGTTCCTAACTTTTCTACCCACAACTTTTCACTTTCTCTTTCTTTGTTCTCCCTTAAGAGCCTTTTTTCACTCAAAAGTCTTTCAAGTTTCTCTTTAAACTCGTATACTTTTCTAGAAAACTCATTTTTATGTTTAATAAATGATTTTCCTACCTAATTAATTCTCTAATATCACACTGAGTTACCCTAAATAAAGGAGGAACAAAATTTCGTCTCATGCATGCTTTCAACTCATACTCGAGATTGTCTATGTTCCCACCACTTATACGCGTGTCCTACAAATTTAAAAATGCAAAATCTAAGTATTTGATAGTGACTATCTATCAAAGAATGGCTGCAACAACTCCTCTGTTTTCCTTTCCCAAGCTAGGTATGATAATGCACATATGTCCTCACCAAAGAAATAAATTTCACTCTCAAATGTATGATGTGAATCATTCTTACCATGCCTATCTAAATTCAATCTAGAACAAGAATACAAACTCATGTCCTTTAAACAAATTTTGAAAAATAATTTCCACTCCTCACTTGAGACTCTCTTTCCCTCTATAATTTAAGTTTTCTGAGTCCTTCAGCAAATTGTTTCAAAGCATTTTTGGATTCCTGAGAGCTACTTGCACTTTGGAAATACGTTTTGACATCTTTTTATTTCAAAAGTTTTCATAGAATGAAAGTTACTAATGTTTCATAAGTTCACTCCTAGGTAAGAGAGGTAAGTCACAATGGACTGCTTAAGTATCAAGTCTTACCAAGTCAGAGCTTACCTTGCTACTTACTTTGCTACTATCACAAATGGATATGCCTTTAAACTTAAAAGATGTGACAAAAGAAAAAAAAACACAAACAAAAATATAACACTTAAAAAGGACAATTAAAAAAAGTAATAAATCTAATCTATGTGGCCTAATGGTAAGGTTAGAAGCCATTTAGAACCTTCAAAACTCTCACCAACTAAAAAAATGATTCACTATAGAGTATAAGGTTCTAATTAGGAGATGAGATTGAACACCAAAGGTTCCCCCAAGACACCTAATTAGGCCAAGTTACAAAGAAGGAAATGGAAAGAACACCTTTTACAAGCCAAATGTGGCTATATTTCCAAGACCAAGTATTTGCTTTCTCGTTGTTTAAGCTCTCCTTTTCCCTCACTTTGAATGTGGTAAGCTTCCTTGAGAGTTCCTTGGCTTGGAGTTTCAAATAATTCTCCACCCTTCAATATGCTACCTCTTAAGATTGGGTCACCTTGTAAGAGTTTTTCCTACACCACAATTTTATGCACACCAAAGAGTAGCCAAGAAAATAAAGCAATAAAAGGCTTAAACAAAATAAAAGCTAAACTCAAAGACATTAAAGTTCAGACAAGACGGAAAGAATTTCCAACAACTGACAAGCAATAAATTAAAGGTAATTAACAAAGCTAGCACAACAAAAGGAACCTATGAATGACGCTAGAATAGAGTGACAAAATTAAAAATAGAAAGCACACTTGAATGAACTGCAAAAGAGCTGTTTTAATATCAAACTTGGGTCCAAAACAAGTGAAGTAATCCACCTTCGTTATGGCCAATTGAAATTGGACTAAAACATGCCCAAAATTATACTTTATGATGATTTAGCACAATGCTGTCAGGCAAAAAACGTTAATTGATTCCTCCACTTCACTGAGTTGTCATTTTTTTCATATTTCAACATTTTTCAATGATTCTTAAAAATTTAATGCAAAAAACATATTGAATTTTTCACTTTCCAATTAACCGTGATAAATCAAAAATAGTAAGTGTTAGACAAATCACAATACTGGAACAAATTTGAATACTAAAATGAATTAGCAATTTGCACTTGGAAAAGCTAGTGCTGTGAACTTGATAATGATCTAATATCAAGCATGAATCATGTAAGAACATCTAAGACACATCAAAGCTCAACCACTCGGTGAAAAATGGCTTATAATTGCTTAAAGACAGATTACATTTTCAACAAGTATTGATTTTGTCAGCATTTGTGCCAAGACTTAATTCATAACAGCATCTTTAAATGGTTCAAACTCATGAAAATTGACATGAAAGGAAACACATGACTTAAGACAACAAGTATAAGATGCTCAAATGAAAATTAAACTCAATTTCACCAATTAAAATGAAGAAAAAAGCAAACAAAATAGGAAAATACTACACCAAAAGAAAATAAAATAGATTGGGATTCCTAATGAAAAACACCAAATGATTCAAGAATAAAGTGAGTTTGAATCATCATACAACCATGTGAACACAAGATGAACGGTGGAAATAAATAAGACAAGAAAAAATTAAGTAAAAACAACACAAAAATAGTGAAGGAACCAAGAACTTAGCTCAAACCGTGAGGTTATAACTAGAGTTGGCTTTAGATATCACTTAATAAGTCTCCTTGGGCGTGTGGGTTGGAATGAAGAGACACCATGTAGAATTTGTGCGGAAGCAATTGAAGGAAAAAAGGTTGGAGTGTGGTGGCTTGGGTGGTGGTGGATAAACCCTAAAGAGGTTGGACCAACTTTAGAGGAGGAGGGCTAAAGGAGCTTTTAGAAGAATGCTCTAGCTAGGTGACTCTCAAAGGAATGTTTGTGGAGTGATCTCAACATCATAACATTGCACATCCCATGAGGCCACTCAAGTGTTAGTTTTGAAATGGTGAGTTTAGTGAAGAAGGGGGGTGGGTTGAATTGGCTTTATAAAACTTTTTTGAAAGCTTAAACCTCTTTTCAATTGAATCTAATGGATTGGAAAGTTTGGATGTAAATGCAACAGACTAGTACACTTTCAGTCGATTAAAATATAAAACAACAAACTAAATTGTTCTTGATACTATGAAACAGTCGATTAAAAAAGACAAATCAGTCGGCTAAAATACTGGAGAATTATGCATAATGCAGAATTCGCGAATTCAACTCAAACAACAATCTTTTACATACAAGACATGTTCCAATCAGTATTTATAACAAGTATAAAGCCTCAGATTACACAAGAACACATTGAATCACACCAAAGATCAAATTGCTTGTTTTTCTTGAGATTTTAAAGAGTTTCAAAGAGAGTGAGATGAGGGAAAGAAGAATGGACAGTTGTTTTTATACTAGTTCACTCAATCACAAAGCTACATCAAGTTTTTCAGGACAATCTGAGCCTGGTTTCCACTTTATTCAAAAGTTTTACAAATCAAACACCAAGATTACACTTTTGAACAACAAAGCACACAAGATTTTTGACTCACACAAAAATCTAGAACCTCAACCTACAAGAATCACACTTGCAGACCTGAAATCACATCAGGCAAACCATCTAGAGGCACAAGAACATCCAAACCTGATGGTGGTTGTCCCTAGCACACCATACATGTGTTCTTCAAGTTACTCATAAGCCAAAATGCCTCCAAGATCAACCAAGATCACAAAGATCTTCAAAACACGAGTTCCACCTGTGTATTGTAGAGAGAGAACACTTCCCATAGATGAATGACACGATTTCATTCAAAAAAACTCAGATTCGCACCTCTGCTCGCGAAAACGCAACTTATATAGTTTGGTTTAAGTTAAAACAGTCAATTGAATTTTCCGTACAATCAGCTGATTTCACCTGACTTAAGTGAAATCAGTCGATTGAGAAATAATTCAACTGACTGAATGCATTCATACCAGAAACTATATACAACAAGCCTTTTAACCTGTTAAAACCCGTTTTAACAGATTAAAAGAGACATACTAAGGCACACAAGACATCTAACGTATGTCATATAGCCTATCAACAATGCATAACACTAACACATTACATTTAACATGTTATATACATATTTTAAGGCACTAAAACTTAATCTTCAAGAGGATCTTCATCAATCTTCATCAAACACTTAAGATCTTTATCCACATGGCTTTATCAATTCTTTGCTTCAAGCTTGCTTGTGCCAACAATCTCCCCTTGAATTAATGAAGCCAACACCCTCGAGTTGAATTGATGCGCTAAGATCCATAGAGAAACTTGAAAAAGCTTTTGCATACAAGATACAAATATTCCAAATATACAACCAAGCAAAAGCACACAAGCATACATACATATCACATATGCATATGCTCCCCCTATCATTAATAATATGATTTAACTTCAGATTTTTTATTAAGTTTGCATTATTATATGGTTCTAGCAAATTATTTCAGATTTTCCAACCTTAACACACTTGTACTCATTTTAAGTTGTTTTTCTCCCCCTTTGGATTCATCAAATGAAAGTAAATGCATAGATCATTTTGGAAAGATGAAAATTTTCATTAAAGCATTAACATAGGGGTTTACCAGGGCACCTGGTACGAATACAAACACACAAAAATAGAAATGACAGATACATCAGGAAGCTAAAAACTGATATGATCAGTCGACTGAAATGAGAAAATAGCCAACTAAAATACTGGAATAGACAGTAGACACACAAAATGCAGCACGAAAATGCAATGAATGACCTATGAGCCATCCCTTTCACTAATTCCTAGGGTTGTCTCTATTGTAGACATTGGAGAGAAGGTCATGAACATTATGGAGTTGGTCATTCAAGTCTTGGAACCTTGTTGTGCAAAAAGCATGATGTGCATTTTGTGCCATGTTGAGGTCTTGAAGCTGGTTAAGAACCACTCTCTCAAATTGGGAGTACGGAGGTCCAGTATTCTCAGGAGGATTGTACAACTCAATTGCCATAGGTTGTGGTTCATCTTCCTCTTGCTTTCCTCCACTAGTTCCGCTTCATGATCATTGGCTTCAACTTCAATGTTTGCACCTTGATCTCCTTCAACTAGCCAAGTGTTGCCTACCTTGGTGAATCCCATCTTGTGCATATTCAAAGTTGAAACATGAATGAGAAGGCCAGTAGACTCCTCAAGCTCTCCTTTCACATCCACACCAAAATGCTCAATGAACTTGGAGATGAGCACCACATGTGGAAGCTTGAAATCCATGAGCCTCTTTGCCATCATCATGTGATCTCGAATTGTGTAGGTCCAGTCCACCATCACCCCATTTTGAATGCAGTACATCACCACTAGATCACCTTCATTTAAGGTAGCATGGTTGCTCCCCCTAGGCATGATGATTTTGGTCACCACCATGGCTAGCAACCTTTCCTCCACACGAAGCCTTCCCACATGGAAATTTCTAGCTTGCTCACCTTGATTTCTCACACATTGTTTGAAGTATTGCACTTTGTTGAATTCATCCATTGCACTAGTTTCACCTTTGCAGACTTGCACACCTCTTTGCCTTTGGCCAGTCACATCCTTCCATGTTTGCATAGTGATTTCCATCTCCACACCTTTGAACTTGATTTGAGAATGCCATTGCTGAACTTGAGGTTGGCATAAAACACCTTCACAAAATCCGGATACACCTTACTTGAAAGCTCAAGGAAAGTCTTCAATTTTTTGGTTTTGAGATGTTGCTCAAGGTTGCCAAAATTCTCTGCCCTTAGCCATGACATACGGATCACCTTAGGAAGAATGATTTGCTTCCTATTGATCTCAATAAAAAAGGTTTGAATTTTGTCCTTGTGGCCTTCAAACCATATCTCAAGTCTTCCTTGATTCATAGCATTTGAAGAGGATGAAGTAGGTGAAGTAGAGCTTTCATCATCTGAGGGGGCAGCTCATGATATTCTAGGCATGGTGAAAAATAGGTTTGGCTCTTACTAGCAAATGAGAATGCCAATGCATGATGCTTATGCAAGTATTTATAGAATCAACATGTTGATTTTCAAAATCAGTCAATTAAATTGTGCAGATATTCTGGTTTCAATGCAGTATAGAAAATCACAGCCAATTAAATGTGAGGGAATTTGTATCAGAGATGAAGTGATGTGTTTCCCATGTGTTTTATGAACAATCCACTCACAAATAGTTCACATCTAATGCATGCACATTGGAAATCATGTAATTGAAGCACTTTATGGTCAATGCAATATGAAAAGTTGATTTTAGCTTATGTAATAGTTGTTATAGCTGCTGCTACAGTCCAAAAACAGTCATGTGATGCATACTTTGACAAGGTCAATCAATTAAAATCAATTCAAGCAATTCCACATCGACTAAAACTGTACCAGAAAACTAATTTTTGGTGCAGTGGCAGTTTTAAGTGAAATCTATGTGTTAAATTTGCAATTTTAGCTTACTAAAAAGTTCAGATTTCACAAAATTCATACCAGACCAATTTGAATCAAATATATGTGCTATTTTGTGAGATTTAGCAGATTCAAACAGTTCCAGAACACAAATTATGTGGATTTTGACATTTTAAATGAAATCTATGTGTTGAAATTACAAATTTAGCTGACTGAAATACTGGCAGTTTTCAAATTATGCAGATTTCACCATTTTAAATACAGCACACACATGATCTAATAAGATTAACAAGCCAAACATATACCAACATACATTCTTCATGTCAAGAATACCTAATTTAGTTCTAAGCTTATTGAATCTATCATGTGCAAGTGGTTTAGTGAATAAATCCGCCAATTGATTTTTAGTTTTCACAAACATGATTTCAATATCACCTTTTTGAATATGATCTCTTATGAAATGATGCTTGATTTCAATGTGTTTAGTTTTCGAATGCTGGATTGGATTCTTGGTTAGGTTGATTGCACTTGTATTATCACAATAAAGAGGTACCTTCTCTAGCTTTACACCATAATCCAAAAGTTGATGCTTCAACCATATGCTTTGAGCACATGCATGTCCAGCTGCTATGTACTCAGCCTCAGCTGTAGAGAGTGCTACACATGCTTGCTTCTTACTATTCCATGAGATTAGGCTTGATCCAAGTAGATGGCATGTACCACTTATGTTTTTCCTATCCAATTTACACCATGCATAGTCAGAATCTGAAAAACCACTAAGAACAATGTTAGATTCATTAGGATACCATAATCCAACATTAGTTGTCCCTTTCAGATACTTGAGAATCCGTTTTGCAGCTTTGCTCTAGATACCAATTGTTAGTTTTGAAATGGTGAGTTTAGCCAAGAAGGGGGGGTTGAATTGGCTTTATAAAACTTTTTTGAAAGCTTAAACCAATACACTTTCAATTGAATCTAATGGACTGGAAAGTTTGGATGTAAATGCAACAGACGAGTACACTTTCAGTCGATTAAAATATAAAACAACAGACTAAATTGTTCTTGATGCTATGAAACAGTCGATTAAAAAGACAAATCAGTCGGCTAAAATAGTGGAGAATTATGCAGAATGCAGAATTCGCAAATTCAACTCAAAAAACAATCTTTTACATACAAGACATGTTCCAATCAATATTTATAACAAGTATAAAGCCTCATATTACACAAGAACGCATTGAATCACACCAAAGATCAAATTGCTTGTTTTTCTTGAGATTTTAAAGAGTTTCAAAGAGAGGGAGATGAGGGAAAGAAGAATGCACAAATGTTTTTATACTGGTTCACTCAATCACAGAGCTACCAATTTTCTAGGACAACCTGAGCTTGGTTTCCACTATATTCAAATGTTTTACAAATAAAACACCAAGATTACACTTTTGAACAACAAAGCACACAAGATTTTTGACTCACACAAAAATCTAGAACCTCAACCTACAAGAATCACACTTGCAGATCTGAAATCACATCAGGCAAACCATCTAGAGGCACAAGAACATCCAAACTTGATGGTGGATGTCCCTAGCACACCATACATGTGTACGTCAAGCTACTCACAAGCCAAAATGCCTCTAAAATCAACTAAGATCTTCAAAACACGAGTTCCAGTTGTGTATTGCAGAGAGAGAACGATTCCCAGAGATGAATGACACGATTTCGTTCATAAAAACTCAGATTCGCACCTCTGCTTGCGAAAACACAGCTTATATAGTTTGGTTTAAGTTAAAACAGTCGATTGAATTTTCCGTACAGTCTGCTGATTTCACCTGACTTAAGTGAAATCAGTCGATTGAAAAATAATTCAACTGACTGAATGATTCATACCAGAAACTATATACAACAAGCCTTTTAAGCTGTTAAAATCCATCTTAACAGATTAAAAGAGACACACTAAGGCACACAAGACATCTAACCTATGTCATATAGCCTATTAACAATGTATAACACTAACACATTACATTTAACATGTTATATACAGATTTAACACATTAAAACTTAATCTTCAAGAGGATCTTCATCAATCACTTAAGATCTTTATGCACATGGCTTTATCAATTCTTTGCTTCAATCTTGCTTGTGCCAACATCAAGAAGGTGGAAAAAATACTCTCCATTCCTAGAGTGCCATGTGGCACTCAAGAAGGTGGAAAAACTCTCCATTCGTAGAGTTGCATGTTGCCACTCAAGAAAGTGGAAAAATTCTCTTCATTCCTAGAGTGCCATGTGGTCACTCAAGAAGGTGGAAAATACTCTCAATTCCTAGAGTGTCATGTGGCCACTCAAGAAGGTGGAAAATACTCTCCATTTCTAGAGTGCCATGTGGCTTGATCACGCCTTCTTTGTTGACCTAGATGTAACTCGACCTAGACTTTTGTAATTGGGCCTAATTAATCTAATTGCAAAGCTAGGTGAATTATGATCCAAAACTACTTCTATAAATTTATTTTCAAAGCATGGCCTAAACAAGTGGCCCAATTGAAAACTACACTAATGGACTTTTAGGAAGCTTGTTGTCCTCCTTGGCCCGTGAGATAAGCATTTGGAGTCCTTTAGGCCCATTGTGGTTTTGAAGCATTTAGGCCCATGAGAGAAGCATTGGCCTTTGTTTAGGTCTATGGCTAGGCCCAAGTCATCAGAATATGAACCAATCACGAGACAAGAAAAGAGCTCTACAAATTGAAGTGTCCAAGAGAATCTGTAGATGATTGAAGCCTCAACATTATAACATTTGAAATTCAAATTGTTGAAAGGCTAAAAAGGAAAGAGCTAGGAAAATTTACCCTTTGGACTATAATTAACCTATGATATTGCTTTAGAGCCATTTGTAGCAAAGTGATTGACCCTTTGGACTATAATTAACCTATGACCATTTTCTTAGTATAACTTGCTTACTTTAAATTTGTAGTAGCTCTCTGCATTTGCTCACTTTAAATATTTTATCTTATAATTATATTTTATAATGTAGGGGTCTCAAGTTGTAAATTTTTTGTATCATCACCATTGTTTACTTGGTTATCCTTGGGAAATTGTATAATATTAAAAGTGATACACTACATAGTAGATCTCTAACTAATGGACTTGTTTTAGAAAACTTTGTCTATCAGAGGACAAATAGAGTGCACTTGTTGTAGAAAGTGTTTTCTTTTGAAGAATACATACAAAATGTTTGTGTAACCAAGCGTTGTCTATAAGATGCCATTTGATAGTGTGATTTATAAGTGATCTATATTAATAAACATTGCTCCAATAGAGAGCGCCTAAAAAGCGCTATCTGTTAGCAAGAAAAGCGCTATCTGTTAGCAAGAAAAGCGCCCTTTATTAAATATTTTGCCTACATCTAATCCTGAAGTCACCCACTAAAGATTTTCATTATCTTTGTAAATCCTTTATAGAAGATGAACACCCAATCATCTCAATAACCCTTTCCCTTGTGTTGATTTTCTTTTACATACAAAGAGAAACTCTCCTGACTACAACAAAATAATTTTGATAGAAAAAAAACTCTCTTAAATAGTAGGTAATACAAGTTGAAGAGTTAATGAAGCTCCAAGCGTCACTTTGGAAGATGATAGTTCCATAGATGCAACGAATGCAACAGAATGACGGAGATGGAGACAAGTTTGAAGGCTCTTGTAGTTATGGTGTGGTGTGGTGGAGATGAAATTCTAGGAAAGAGAATTATCCTAGGAAAGGAGGCTAAAGGAGCTATGGTAGAAGCTTACTCTAGCAATGACTCTTAAGGCAATAGTGTGGAGTGATCTCAAGATGAAAGCTAAATGGTAAATGCAAAACTTGGCTTGGAGAGAAAGCTTTATTTATATTTGTGTGATGCAATGGAGTGAAGGATCAAGTGCCATGTGGCAAGTCACACTCTACATGCCTTGCACCATGAGGTAAATGTGCACTCTAGGGTAAGCTTCTCCAAGCCATTCTCGACCAAGGCTTTCAATTGGGCTTGAATTAGCCCAATTTGAAAGTTAATCAACAATGTACTTTGGCTCTTTATTTTATAAACAATGGCATAACATGTGTCCAAAAATTAAATTCTATTATAATGCTCCAACATGCATCCTCTCATATTTTGACATATTCTTTAGCCCATGAGAATAACATTTGAAGCCCATGATGATTTTTGCCATTTTAAGAGAAACCCATTTGAATCTTTCTTAACATGCTTCTTGTTATTGGGCTTTTGATTGGGCTTGGGCCTTGGTTGTGTGTGGGCTAGAGTTGGGCCTATGATGCACTCATCATCTCCACTCCCTTGGAAAGGATTTGTTCTCAAATCTTAATGTTCATCATCATCCACAGAACCTACAAAAGGACTCAAGTCAGATATATTGAATGTGGAGTGAACACCATAATTAGTAGGAAGGTCCAATTGATAAGCATTATCATTTATCTTCTTAATTATTTGAAATGGACCATCACCACGAGGACTAAGTTTGGATTTTCTCAAATATGGAAACCTTTCATTTGTTAAATGTAACCAAACTAAGTCACCCTCATTAAAACTCCTAGCTCTCTTGCCTTTTTTGTGATAATTTGTAACTTTTTCAGTTTGAGCTTGAATTTGGTTTCCCACCTTTTCATGTAAATCCTTTATGAACTTAGATTTAGATACCCCTTCTTTGTGAATGAAATCAAAAGAAGTGGGAAGTGGTATAAAATATAGAGGTGTGATAGGATTAAAACCATAAACAACCTAAAAGAGAGAGAGCTTGGTGGTGCTATGGACCACGCGATTGTATGCAAATTCAATATGAGAAAGATACTCATCCTAAGATTTATGGTTGCCTTTAAGGACGACCCTCAACAAATTGGATAGAGATCAATTGACTACATCAGTTTGTCCATCAATTTGTGGGTGACAAGTAGTAGAAAAAGATAGTTTGGTTCCTAGCCTTGACCATAAAGTCCTCAAAAGTGGCTAAGGAACTTAGTATCTCTATAAGACATAATGGTTTTGGTTAGACCATGAAGACGAACCACTTCTTTGAAAAACAACTTTGCAATATTGCTAGCATCATCTACTTTGTGGCATGGTATAACATGTGCCATTTTGGAATAACAATCCACTACCACAAGAATAGAATCAACACGCCTAAAAGTTCTTGGAAGTCCTAGGATAAAGTCCATGCTTATGTCCTTCCATGAGGTGAAAGCAATAGGCAAAGGAGTATAAAGGCCAGAAGGCATTGCAGTAGATTTGGCATGTAAACATGTGATACAACTTGAGCAATGTCTTTGGACCTCTTTCCTGATGAAGGGCCAAAAGAATTTTTCTTGAAGCATGGCTAAAGTTTTAGCAACCCCAAAGTGTCCCATAAGTTCTCCTTCATGCATTTCTTGGATAAGAAGTTTTCTATTCGAACCATGAGGAATACAAATTCTTGCTTCTTTGAACAAATACCCATTGTTCACATAGATACCTTATTGGGACTAATCAGTTCATATTTATGCCCTCATTTAATATTTAATTTTGGGTTTTTAATTGAATTTTTGTACTTAAAAGAATGTCTTAATTGACAATTATGATAATTTGGTTTATTGAACTTGTGCGATAAAATTGTCTTAAAAAGTGATTTAGTTGCATAAAATATTCTTAGATATTCTAACATTTGTTGTTGCAGCGAAATTTAAATTTGGTTCATTAAAGGTGTAAAATTGAATTGTTTAGAGTTACAAAATCAAGCCAAAATCATGCCATGTCATTAATCCACCACTTTCAAATCTGGCCAACCATATGCTGCCACTTGTAAGCCTCTCAATGGATAGTCAAAGATGGTAAAAACCTGCTAAAGCTGGTTAAATGGTCAAACTGCAAGGGCTGAATTGGAAATTGGATAGAAATTAAGTTCTTCTATGTTTTATTTTATTTTCTTTTGTATTCCATGGAGGGTTAAACTTCAAGGGTTAGTTCCACTATAATTTCTTAATTGGATTCTGTGGTTTGAGTAAATTGGATTTTTCTTTTGATTCTTCTTGAGATTTATTTTCATCTATGTCTTTTAGTTTATTAATCTAGTAAAAGTAATGTTTCTTACATTGTTGCAAGTTAGCATGGTGTTAAATCAACACAACATAGCAATCATATGAGTCCAAGGGTTTTTAAATTTTAATTGAGAAATTACTTTGGTTAAATTTAGAAACTTTCATATGGTTGAATGAGTTTTCTCTAATAATTGATAAGCTACTTTGATTGGAGATGAAAGCTTTAATTAGAATTAATCAAGAAGTTACTTTGGTTAATTTGATTTTTATTAGATATAAAAGGTGAAATAATAGACATGATTAGGCATAGTAATATTTAATTGAGAAGTTACTTTGGTTAAATTTACAATGGATAATCTATAAAGTTCTTGCTTTTGATTGAGAAGTTACTTTCGTTAGAAGTAAGGGCATCAACAAAGTAATTGAGAAGTTACATTGATTAATTTGAAGTCTTAAACAAGAAATCAATAACAATAATCTTTAGAAAACCAATGATGAATCCTATTATTAAAAAGTAGTGGAATCAACCTGTTTTTCTTTATTATTGTTTTTATCTTTTCAAATTTTTTTTCTTTGTCTATCTTAATCGTCTTATATTTTAATTATTTTATTTGACTAACTCTTTTGTATAGTTTTTAAGAACTAATTTATTAAAAAGCAATTTTGTGTTCGTTGGGAGACGACTTTGGGTTACTTTACCCCTTCTATTTTGTTGACTACTATCTCAACAATACTGAAGTTGTTATAGATAAGTAGTATTAATTTGATCGCTTCACGATAATGTTATCAAATTTATCGCCGTTGTCGGAACATAGTTAGAATTTTTATCATTTGGTTCTTATTTTATTTTTCTTATTTTATTTTCCTTATTTTAATTTTTTTTTTGTTCATCATTAACATCTTTTTCTCAAATTTTTTTCTAACATTTATTTTATTTTCTTTAGTCACTTTTAATTTTTTTAAGCATAACTTTTGTTTGAGGAATTTTTTTCAGAAATTTGTAAAACTAATTGAGGAACACTTTGGCAAGGAAAGATAAGGTACTTAAGTTGTCCATTGAGACGCACCTCTCTTTCCTGGAAGTCTACTCAACAAGCTTACAACTTATTTCTTTTCAGAAAACCTTTTTCAGAAATGCAAAATAATATTTCATGTGAAAATAATCAACAATCTAGTTTTCAAATGGATTACAATTACTATCGACAGCAACCATATGTTCCACATAGTTTTTAGGAACAATATGTACCACCACAACAAGTTGAAGCAACCAATGGACCATCCTATAGGGAAGTTATGATCCTAATGGGTGAAGTTATAGAGAAATTAGAGGTCATGGATGAAAGGTTGTGAGTTGATCAACAATGCAAAAATATTGAGCAAGAGTGGTATGAAAATAAGCAAATATTGTCTGATATGTTGAGGGATTCAAGTAATAACAACTTTATAGAAGTACTTATAATTGTTAATACCACCCTCCAATCCCATTAGAGATTTCCTTATACTCTAGAATTTAAAGCACTTCGTCATGAAATCGAAGATATGCTTCTAAAGGTGGCCATTAGAGTTGAACAAATGTCTAAATACTTAAGTTAGCTAATGAATGATATAGTTAGAAAGGTCATTTTGGAAAATTTGGTGAATATGATGATTGAAATGATGAAGATGAATCAGACAGATCAGAAAGAGATGATGCATGTCGTCACACAAAACTTGCATAATTAGTCGAAAAAACTAATAGCGGAATCACATCACGTTGATATATATCTATATATATATATATATATATATATATATATATATATATATATATTGATGGATATAATGATGCTCATAGTAATATGTCTACTAATGGACATATTAAGTTTACTAAGGATGTTACTGAAGTTGATGAAGAAATTGGAGATTCTCACACTAACATATCTACTGATAGATATGTTGATAATGCTCAATGTGAATATAAAGTTATATTTTTTTATGAGAATATGAGTACACGTGATCTTTTTCAAGAACAAAGTTTTGAGAATAATGCAATGAAGGAACAAGGTGTAGTTGAAGAACCAATGATATTTGAAGATGCATCTGAAGCATCTACTACTTCAATTGACTTGGTTAATAATAAAGCAATAGAGTCAGCTACTTCAAATGCAAATTTTTGTTCACAAGATGAGATTATAAGGATTACTGATGATCCTTTTAACCATCTGAATGCATCTGATGATGCTCAAATTAAGTTGAAGCCACACACCAATTTTGTTGATGTGAATGATGCAAATAAGTTTTCAATGGTGATCTTTGTTGGCTTGGCTGCATAGCAAAAGGAAAGGTTGTTGAAGCAGGAAAAGAGGTTAGATTCAAATTCTTTTGAAAACATTGTTGATAGAAAATTAAAAATGCATGCATATTTGTTTTTTGATTTTTATCTTAATAAAAAATATTTTTTTTCAAAAATATGTGTTTTTGTTTTTATTTCGGATAAAAATGAAAAAGTTAAAAAATTAAAAAAAAAATCATACAAGTTGATTTGTACATTATAAAACTAAAGAAAATAAATTTTGACATATGGCCAGATTGAGCTAGAAGTCACAAAATTTACCGTCTCGTCCCCAAAATAAGTCCATCAAGGACAATTTAAAATATAAGTGTGGGGGAGACAAACCTAGGTAGGATTTTTTATTTTTTTCTATTTTTTTTTCAATTTTTGTTTTTGATTTCATTGAAAAACAAAAAAAAATTGTGATTTCTTTTCGAAAAAATTATGAAAGTAGTCACTTTTTACATGGTGAAACTTTTAAACAAAATGTCTCATAAGATATCCACCAAAAAGATTTCCCTGCTTTCTATAAAACATGTTGACATTGGACTTTTAGGATTTGATCCAATAATTGAGATGATCATAATTCTGGAGAAAATGAAAGTCATGTTGATATCAGTGGCTTTTTTTTCTATGATTTGCTAATTGAGTTGATTTGAGAATTTCTTGATTAAATCTTTTGTGAAAGATTTTTGACATTGTGAGTCTTGAGCCTTAAAGTAAAGGATGGACCACCATGTTCCATTCCTATTTTTCTTGAGTGACTAGCTCATGTTTTGTTTATACTCAAATATTTAGCTTGATTCTTTTTGTTTTACAACCTAAGTGAATATGCATGATTTGATATGACTGAAACATTTCTTCTTTTTAGCTACTTGGCCAAATAAGCCAGCTTATATTAATCCATTGGTAGCGCCTTTGAGCTTTAAATCTATTTTTCTTGTTTTAAGCTCATTGTAAACCTTAAAAGGAAAAATACCTTATTTTTCCTTACCTAAGGAAGAAAGAAGGAGCTAGTGGATTGTGTTAGGAATGGTTGAAGAATAAAGTGTGGGGTTGAGTACCTCACCCATAAATTAATAAAAATGACAAAAAGAAAGGAAAAAATGATGAAAGAGTTTTGAAAAAAATGTAGAAAAATAATTGCTTTCTTAGAAAGATCAGAAAAAGAAAATTAGTTGTTTTTGAAATCATGCTCATTTGTTCTTTCTATATTTATTTCAGAAACTCTATAAATGCTAACATTTTCCTACCTTCACATTGGCCCCATTATAACATGTAAAAAGTCCTCATGATATTTGAATGCATATTTTCTGAAAGTTTGTGAATATTAGAGTGTTGTTAAATATTAAGAGTAAAAACATAAGCCAACACACTTGAGCAAATTTTGGATAGAAAATATACATTTTAAACTCAAATGACCTCTTTCATATTTGATTTTCTTGTAAATTTAAAAGATTAAATCGTGTGAAAAATAAAACTTTTCTAATTATATATGTATGATAATTTGATTTCTAGAAGATTGATTTGTTTCCAAAGATGTTCATTCCTTCGATCTAGTGTTGATGTGAAATAAAATAACCCAGAGTTTTGAAATTACTAAATTTTTCCCAAGAGTGCAAAAGGATAGATGTGAGGGTGTGATGAGTTCATATTTATGCCCTCATTTAATGTTTAATTTTGGGTATTTAATTGAATTTTTGTACTTAAAAGAATGTCTTAATTGAAAATTATGATAATTGGATTTATTGAATTTTTTGCGATAAAAATGTCTTAAAAAGTGTATCTAGTAGCATAAAATATTCTTGGATATTGTAACGTTTGATGATGCTGTTAAAGTTAATTTGGTTCATTAAAGGTGTGAAATTGAATTGTTCATAGTTACAAAATCAAGCCAAAATCACGATATGTCATTAATCAAACACTTCCAAATCTGGCCAACCATATGCTGTCGCGTGTAAGTCTCTCGATGGACAATCAAAGATGGTCAAATTGTCAAACTACAAGGTCTGAATTGGAAATTAGACAGAAATTAAGTTGTTGAATTATTAAGTAAAGATTTTTAATTAATTATCTTTAATATATCTTAAATTATCAAGAGATAAAATCTTCCAAATATTTTAGAAACTAATAAAATCTTTTAATTATCTGAAAGATATTATACGAAAAGATAAAAGATTTCAACAACAGAAAGATAAGATTCAAGTCCAATCAAAGTCTACATAAAGAGACCAAAGGGAAGTAGAAAAGGAAAGTTCCGCACTTTGGAGTTTAGGAACCTTTAGGGGGGCCTAATTTCCTTCTCTCCACATTTTGTTCACCTATTTTATTTTATTTTATTTTATTTTGCATTCCAGGGAGGACTAAGCTTCAAGGGTTAGTTGCACTATAATTTCTTAATTCGATTCTGAGGTTTGAATAAATTCGTTTGTTCTTTTAATTCTTGTTGAAATTTATTTTCATCTGTCTTTTTCTTTTTAATCTAGTAAAAGTAATGATTTTTACATTGTAACAAGTTAGCACAGTGTTAAATCTACATAACATAGCAATCATATCAGTCCAAGGGCTTTTAAATTTTAATTGACAAGTTACTTTGGTTAAATTTAGAAACTTTCATATGATTGAATGAGTTTTTACTAATAATTGAGAAGTAACTTTGATTAGAGGTGAAAACTTTAATTAGAATTAATCAAGAAGTTATTTTGGTTAATTAGTTTTTTACTAGATATAAGAGGTGAAAGAATAAACATGATTAGGCATAGTAATATTTAATTGAGAAGTTACTTTGGTTAAATTTATTATGCATAATCTATAAAGTTCTTGCTTTTGATTGAGAAGTTACTTTGGTTAGAAGTGAGGACGTCAACAAATTAATTGAGAAGTTACAATGATTAATTTGAAGTCTTAAACAAGAAATCAATAACAATAATCTTTAGAAAACCAATGATGAATCCTATTTTGAAAAAGCAGTGGAATCAACATGTTTTTCTTTACTATTGCTTTTATCTTTTCAATTTTATTTCTTTCTTTGTCTATCTTAATCCTCTTATATTTTTATTATTTTATTTGACAAACTCTTTTGTATAGTTTTTATAAGAAATAATTTGTGAAAAAGCAATTTCGTGTTTGTAAGATCCGTGGAAATTAATTAATTAAATAATTAATTAATTAATAAATGAGGGAGAAGGGGACTTTTATGACATTAAATGTTAAGTGGCATAATGTGGAAAAGTACTAGCTCAAATGGTTGAGAGTATTTGAGTGTGTGAGAGGACTTGGGTTCGAGTCCTATGTATGCCAATTGTGTGTTATTTAATTGATATTATTTTTTATAGTATGTTTGGGCTTGTTAAGTGATAGTATAATCATAGGATTGTAATAATTATCACAAAAGATGAATTGGTATAATGATGGTGCTTTGGCCTTATGAATGGATGGTCACGGGTTCAAAACATGGTTAGGATAGAGATGATCCTCAAATCTAGGAGATCTAGGATACAGATGATCCTCAAGAATGCCCTTTTCACATCCATTTGATGTAATTTAAAGTTACACATGCAAGCATATGCTAAGAGTAATCTCACAGCTTCTAGCCTAGCTACATATGCATAAGTTTCATCAAAATCAATGTCTTCTTCTTGATTATAACCTTTAGCAACTAGTCTAGCTTTGATAAACCTTTAGGTTGGATCCAATCCTTTGGCAAGTTGTTGTCTGCAGCTTTTTCAGTCGATTGTGTTTCCTTTTCAGCTGATTGATTTCCTTCAGCAGATCTGCAACAGAAATCTGTTCCTACAGTATATCTTCTTCATCTGCATTCTTTGGCACTTGATCTTACAACTTTGTGTTAGTTTCATCAAATACAACATGCATAGACTTTTCAAAAGTCATTAATCTCTTATTATAGACTCTATATGCATGACTTTGATTAGTATAGCCTAGAAAAACACCATCATCTACTTTTGCATCAAATTTGTCAAGACTTTCTTTGCCATTATTTAAGATGAAACACTTACATCCAAATACTTTTAGGTGACTTAAAACAAGCCTCCTCCCATTGAAAAGCTCATAGGTGATTTTCTTCAAAATTAGCCTAATCAACACTCCATTTAAAACATAATAAGCAGTGTTGACTACATCAGCCCAAAAATACTTAGGTAGTGAGTTTTCATTCAACATGGTTCTAGCTAGTTCCTCAAGTGACCTATGTTTCCTTTCAACAACACCATTTTGTTGCGGGGTTCTTGGTGCAGAAAATTATGGTTAATGCCATGCTTTTCACAAAAGTATTCAAACTTTTCATTTTGGAATTCCCCACCATGGTCACTTCGAATAAACACTATCTTGGAACTCTTTTCATTTTCAAGAATCTTAGCAAGTCTTCTAAAGGCATGAAAAGTGTCATTTTTGGTAGCTAAGAACAAAGTCCATGTGTACCTAGAGAAATCATCAACAATGACTAATGCATAAAGATTGGCACAAGGGCTCATGGTTCGAGATGGACCAAATAGATCCATGTGAAGCATCTCTAAAGGTCTTTCAGTTGAAACAACATTTTTGGGTTTAAAAGAAACCTTGGTTTGTTTTCCCTTTTGACATGCTTCACATTCTCTATCCTTCTCAAACTTGAGTTTTGGTAGTCCTTCAACCAACTGTTTTCCATTCAACCGATTGAAATGTTGTATGTGTATGTCACAGTCTTCTATGCCATAACCAAGTGTCATCCTCTTTTGTAAGCAAACAATGGATGCTAAATGATGCATGATGCAGATCAAGTAGGTATATGTTATTGACTTTTTTGCCTATCAAAACAATACTACCACATGCAGCATATATCAAATAACTATTTGGTTCAAACATGACTTTAAAGCCTTTATCACATAGTTGACTTATACTTATCAAATTGTGTTTGAGTCCTTCTACCAGCAGCACATTCTTGATGTTGAAAGAGGATTCATTGCCTATGACTCCATTTCCAAGGATTCTTCCTTTGTTGTTGTCTCTATAGGTTACAAACCCTTCCTCCTTCAACTCTAACTTTGCAAATTTGGTCTTATCTCCTGTCATATGTCTCGAACAGCCACTATCAAGGTACCACAAATCTTTCTTATCACCTTTTATGACCTACAAAACAGATTTGGATTACTTGGTACCCTTTGATAGGTTGGGTCCATCAGGGTTATGCCTTTCTAGATCCTTTTGGGATCCATTTCATAATCCCTTTAGGAACATCATTTTTTTTAGCATTAAAGTTCTTAATAACATGACATTTTTACATACAGTAGTTGCATGAAATGAATGGCATGTCACTTGGTATACTTTTAGAAAAGAAACTAGAGAACTTCTTGGTTTTCTTTTGAAAAGAAGGATTGTAACCAAGTCCAGCTTTGACAAACACATAGTTGTGAGAACATAAACAACCTCTAAATTTGCTTCCCCTCTGTGAACCTTGCACAGGTCTTTATAAGGTATTTCACTAGATTTTTCAAAACTGTGCAGTTTTCACGGGATATTTTAGTCGGTTGATTTTTAAAACAATCGATTGAATTACTGTAAATCATTTCTAAATGCTCAAAATCTGTTTTTAAATCAGCTGTTTCTTTTTCCAGTTGGCTAACTCTGTTTTCCAGCTAGTTTTTTAAGCCTTTCAACCGATTGTTTAATGCAGAAATTTTGTTTGCTTCATTATGCAACTCTTCAAAATCATGCAACAATTGATTATAGTCCTTTTTGTCTAGAGAACTTACTTGACTTGAGGAGGATGAATCATAATAAGCCATGAGGTACAAGTTGACTTCTTCACTCTCATCTTGTGAGGAGCTACTTGTTGAATCATCATTATATTCCCATGCAATGTATGTGCATCTCTCCTTTGGCTTTTTCTCCTTTTTCCTATCAACACTCTTCTCCTTTTCTTTGTTAGCATTTGGACATTCAATTTTGATATGTCCTTGTTTTCCACAGTTATAACATGTAAAATTAGAAGAGTTTGATTCATTGTTGTTCCTGCAGAGAACAAACAAGATAAGTTAGGCACAAGTGTCACCTTACCCAGGTAGTCCGCTATCTCCTCAGTTGGCCTCTTCCCGGTTGGTACATGTCGGTTTGGACCCAGGAGGGGTTACCTGCAGAAGGGACTCCGAAGCTCAAGTGAGTCAAAGCTCTCAAAAGGTCAAATCAGTGATTAATGGAGTAATGAATGCGTACCTTTAATTACTGGGGTCCACGTGTATTTATAGAGTATTAATCATGTTTGGTTATGCCATGGGCTGGACCCTGGCTTGGGCTTTAGTTTGGGTTGTAAGTGGGCCTAGGCCTTAGCCTAGGCCCTTAAGAGGACCCACTGAACACTAGGGGGGACTTTAATTTTACTAAGCATATTGGAGTAGTCGGCCTAGGCCGACTACTTTCCTTGGCGATTTATGTTGGTTATGTGTTCCCTTGTGCAGGTTGTTTCTTTGGACGTTTAGGTTATCGGTTTAGTCTAGTAAGACTTAGGCCAACTCGGCTTAGGCTGACTACTTGATTGCTTTGGCATATATGTATCGTTTTATCACTTATTTGGTCGAGTTTGGCTAGGTGTGGTACAATTGTGTTTGGAAGTATACCTCTTGGGATTACCTTTGCTACCTTTCCTTTTGAAATACTTACCAAACCTCTTAACAAGGAGATTCAAGTTCTCATTTTCACTTGATTCAGCCACTACATCCTCGGGTTCCTCATTCTTCTTGGTGCTAGTCTTCAAGGCTATGTTTCTTACCTTTTTCTCACTTGACTCAAGCTCATTGAGCCTTTGCATCTCAATCTCATGCTCCCTAAGCTTGCCAAACAATACAGCTGTAGTCAAAGTGGATAAATCTCTTGTTTCTGAGATAGTCGTGACCTTTGGTTGCCAAGATCTATCAAGACACTTTAGCACCTTGATGTTTAACTCTTCTTTGTCAAATTCCTTACCCAAACCCATGAGATGGTTGACTATGTGAGTGAATCTCTTTTGCATTATATTCTTGAATCAAGGCATGCTTCCTTGCTCTCTTAACATCATTGGTTCCTTCATGAGTCACTTCAAGAACCTTCCACATTTCCTTGGCACTCTTGCATTGTGAAACACGAAAAAACTCATCCATGTTGAGAGATGAAGTGAGGATATTCTTTGCATTGCAATCATATTGGGCTCTCCTCCTTTCTTCCTCAGTCCATTTAGTCCATGGCTTATCAACCTATACATTACCAATAGTATGCTTAGGAGTATATGGTCCATTTATGATTGCATCCCATATCCCTTGATCTATTGACTCAATAAAGATTTTCATCCTAATTTTCCAAAATTGGTAATTAATGCCACTAAACATATGGGGTCTATGAATTGAGGCACCTTCAGCAAAGGGGAACTTGTTTTCAACCATTTCAAGTAGTTCAAAACAGATTTAGGACCTTACTTGAGAAAAATTCAAGAACCTAGCTCTAGATACCAATTGTTAGTTTTAAAATGGTTGAAATGCCAAGAAGGGAGGATTAAATTGGCTAGTTAAAAATTTAGGCTATCTTTGAAAGCTAAAACCACCTTTAATTGAATCAATTAGATCACCAAGTTAGGATGCAAACACTACTAAACTATACAATTTCAATCGGTCAAAAATAGAGTTAATTGTTTGATTTTACTAAACAGATTCTGTTCTGATATAATCAACCGATTGAAACAAGAAAACAGTCGACTAAAATACTGGGAAAAATGAAAAAATGCAGATTTGACTTTTAAACTATAAACAATGCAGAAGAATGATCAAGACAAGCTCTAAATGATTATGCAAACATGCTCAATACTGCAGATGTCATGAAAACATGCAAGAACATGAAAAAGATAATTAAAACAAAAGTTCTTGAAACTTTCAAATGAAAATGCAAGAGAGAAAGGTTAGAGAAGAGAGGAGACCACGAGATTTTTATACTGGTTCACTCAAACCTGAGCTACATCCAGTTTGTCAAAGCAACCTGAGTTTAACTTTGCACTATTTCAAAAGATTTACAAAGTATTTACACTTTCAAAATATGCAAAAACCACACAAAAGACTCTTGAATCACACAAGAGTCACACTGGCACAGAAAGAACCCTCTTGCAGACCTAGAAAACCACCAGGCACACACACAAAGCTTGAGAAAGATCAAACCTTAGTGGTAGCACATCCCAACCTACCACAAACTATTTTCTCCAAGCTTCAAACCAAGCCAAAAGCTCCAAGAATTGATCCAAGATCAATCTTCAACTACTGCAAACTATATGATCACAAAAGAGAGAGTTTCCATGAGTTTCTGGAGCAATTTCACGTTCAAAACTGATCAATAGACCTTTCTTTCAAAAATCACAGCTTTTATAGTCAAACTGTTACGAAATTCAAGAAGTTGATTTCCAAATCAATTGGTTGATTTCACTTGACTTAAGTGAAATCAGTCGATTAAAAAATAAATCAACTGATTGAATTTGTTGCAATTTAAGACTATTGCAGCCAACCTTTTAACCTGTTAAAAAACCATTCAACAAATTAGGAGACATTTTAACCTGTTGAAAAACCATTCAACAAATTAAAAAACACACCTAAGACCAAATACATTTAATTAATGCTACAAGGTCTACAATATGAATTACAAACTTCAAATACACTTTCTTAATGATGTAACTATGTGGAGAGCACACGTTCCAGCCTTGATCAACATGAATATCTTCAAATCTCCTTTTCTTGGTAATGGCTTCAAGATTGTTCAAAAGAGCTTTATTAAATCTTCATCAAATCTTCAAGAAGCAAACCACCTTGGCTTCTCATGTCAATAGTGTTGGCTCTTCAAAAACCTGAGAGATTCATTATCATTATGAATGACAAACTCTTTTGACATAAGTTAATGCTCCCACGTATGAAGTGCCTTGACAAGTGCATAAAGCTCTTTGTCATAGGTGGGATAATTACGTGAGGGCCCATTCAATTTTTCACTAAAGTATGCAATGGGATGGCTCTCTTGAAACAATATCACACTAGTGCCAACACCCGAAGCATCATGTTCAAGCTCAAAGGTTTTCTCAAAATTGGGAAGAGCAAGAATGGGAGATTGAGTGAGCTTAGCCTTAATCTCATCAAAAGCTTTTTGTTGCATTTCACTCCAAATAAAAGGAACATCTTTCTTTACAAGCTCATTCAAAGGTGAAGAAAGAGTTGAAAAGTTAGGTATGAACCTTCTATAAAACCTTGCAAGACCATGAAAACTATGGATGTTCCCAACATTTTTAGGAATAGGCCATTCTTAGATGGCCTTGATTTTCTTGGGGTCAATATGAACCCCATTTTTGTTGAGTACAAACCCTAAGAAAACTACATTATCTACACAAAAAAGTGCATTTATCTATGTTTGCAAAAAGTTGATTTACCCTAAGAATTGAAAGAACATCCCTAAGATGAGCTACATGACCATTAAGACTCCTACTAAACACTAAGATATCATCAAAATAAACTACAACAAACCCACCTATACAATCCCTCAAGACATGATTCATTAAGCACATGAAAGTACTTAGAGCATTCTTTAGGCAAAAGGGCATGACTAACCATTCATAAAGGCCAAACTTGGTCTTAAAATCGGTTTTCCATTCATCACCCTTTTGGATGCGAATTTGATGGTAGCCACTTTTGAGATCAATTTTGGAGAAAATAGTTGCTTCATCTAACTTATCTAACATGTCATCAAGTCTTGGAATGTGATGTCTATACTTGATGATGATGTTGTTGATAACCCTATAATCACAGCACATGCGCCATTTACCATCTTTCTTGGGCACCAAAAACACAGGAACAACACAAGGACTTAAACGCTTTTGCACCTAACCCTTCTCTAAAAGGTCATTCACTTGAGACTCTATCTCCTTTGTTTCAATTGGATTTGTCCTATAGGCAGGTCTATTGGGAAGACTAGCCCCAAGCACAAAATCAATATAGTGCTCAATTCCTCTAATAGGGGGTAATCCATGAGGAATATCTTTAGGAAAAATATCTTGAAATTCTTGAAGAAGACCAACAATAGAAGGAGGTAGATCCTTAAGTGAAAGACTTGGAAGACAAGTAAAGGAAGTGTGATTTTATAGAAGATGGGAAGTTTGTTCTTCATGAAGCATACTGAGCAAATTTTTTAAGTTAAAAGGGCTTCATGAGAATTGACCTTAGGAGTGGAATTTGGAGATTCCCGTACCTCACTTTTTAAACTTAGAATACAGTTCTTAGAACTCTCTTCCTCTCTCCTAGCTCTCATTTGAGCTTGATCACTAGCAACTTGACTAGGAGTGAGATGGTGAAGCACAAACTCTTTAGCTTTATGTAGGAGGGTGATCTCATTGGTATGACCATTGTGGGTGGTTTTGCGGTCAAATTGCCACAACCTTCCCAAGAGAATGTGACAAGCTTTCATGGGAATGACATCACATATTACTTTATCTTTGTATTTCTCAATGGAGAACTTGATGTCCACTTGATGCTTAACTTTGATATCCCTATCTTCACTAAGGCAATGAAGTTTATAAGGTTTAGGATGAGGTATCAAAGCGAATTTCAACTTCTCAACCAACCTTGTGCTACAACAATTGCAACACGACACTATCAATTATCAAAGAACATGTGTTTTTCAAAACATCACATCTAGTAGGGTCCATTTATGATTGCATCCCATATTCCTTGATCAATTGATTGAATAAAGATTTTCATCCTAATTTTCCAAAATTGGTAATTGATACCACTAAACATAGGGGGCCTATGAATAGAGGCACCTTCAAGAAAAGGGAGCTTGTTTTCAGCCATTTCAAATAGTTCAAAAATAGTTTTAGGAACAAACTTTGGTAAATTTTAAGTACCTTGCTCTGATACCAATTATAAGTATTGAAATGGTTGAAATGTCAAAAAGGTGGGGGGGATTGAATTGGCTAGTTAAAAAATAAAGTGACTTTTAAAAGCCTAAAACAGTTTTCAATTGAATAAAATCAACCACCAAGTATGGATGCAAACATTACTGGACTGAACACTTTTAATCGATCAAAAGCAGAGTTAGCCAATTGATTTCGTTAAAGAAATTCAGATAGATACAACAGTGATAGAGTCAATAGGTTAAATCACAAAAATAGTCGACTGAAAAACTAGGAAAAATGCAGAAATGCGAATTTGTGATTCAAGTCATGAAGAGTATGAAAGATTAGTCAAGATAGGTTCATATGAGTTAGACAAACATGAGCAATGCTACAGATAATGCCAGATCACACAAGAATGTTATAAAGATGATTCAAGTCAAAATTATTTAACCTTTAAAGTGTGATACAAGAGAGAAGGGTTAGATAAATGAGCAATACACAAGATTTTTATACTGGTTCACTCAGACATGAGCTACATCTAGTTAGTCAAGGCAACTCAAGTCTGACTTTGCACTATTTCAAAAGACTTACAAAGTTCACAACATTACTCTTACAAAATATGCAAGAACACCATATAGTGAATCTCAAATCATACAAGAATCAAACCAGCATAGCAAAACACCTCTTGTAGACTTGGAAAACCACCAAGCACAACGTAAAAGCTTGAGAAAGACCAAACCTCAGTGGTAGCACAACCTTGCCTACCAAAACCACCTTCTTCGAGCTTCAAACACTAAGCAAAATGCTCCAAGAATGATCCGATCAATGTTCAACAGCTACACACTATATGATCATGAAAGAGAAAGAATTTTACAATTTCTAGAAAGTTTTCGTGCTAAAAAATGGTTTTCACACCTCTCTTTCGAAAAGTACAACTTTTATAGTAAAAAAGTTACAAAATTCAACAGGTTAATTTTCAAATCAATCGGTTGATTTCACTTATCTTAGATGAAATCAGTCGATTACAAAATAAATCAACTGATTGAATATATATATATATATATATATATATATATATATATATATATATATATATATATATATATATATATATATATATATATATATATATATATATATATATGTATATATATATATATACATATACATATATATATACATATATATGTATATATATATATATATATCTATATACATATATATATATACATATATATGTATATATATGTATGTATATATGTATGTATATATGTATACATACATACATATATACATATACATATATATGTATATATATGTATGTATGTATACATATATATATACATATATACATATACATATATATGTATATATATATGTATGTATGTATACATATATATATATACATATATATACATATATATATATATATATATATATATATATATATATATATATATATATATATATATATATATATATATATATATATATATATATATATATATATATATATATATATACCAGTTAAGACTATTGCAACAAACCTTTTAATCTGTTAAAAATTCATTCAACAGATTAAAAGACATTATTTAACCCGTTGAAAAATATTTCAACAGATTAAAAGACACAACTAAGACCATATACATCTAACTAATGCAAAATGGTCCACAACATGAATTACAATCTTCAAGCTTGTTTTCCCCATGAATAATCCAGATAGAGAGCATGCATACAAGGCTTGATAAAAAACATGAAACATAAAATCTCCATATTTCATCAATGTAAGCATGGTTCCAACATGTTCCAAGGCAATGACTTCAAGTACCTTCATCAAATCTTCAAGCACCAAATCATCCAGGCTATTTGTGCCAACACAAGTGTTCAAAATTACTTTTTAAATTGATTATTTCTGATTCTAGCTTTTTGTCGTTTTGATTATTTGTTATTCTTAGATTTATCTTCAAGGTGTCATGAAGCTTTATTCAATTAATTTTCACACCTCAATGAGCTCAACTTAGCTACAACTGCACTAACACACCTCATTCAAAGAAAATTTATGCAACTAAAAGACTATTTTTAACATGTTTTTGTATCTCATGCCCAATAAACCCAATTATAACAAATCCTAATTAAAACAATCTTTTAAACCACAAAAATAAATTGAAAATCCAATTGAAAATCCAATATTAAAGGCTAAATGAGGGCATAAATATGCACTTATCACACTGTCACTATTATCCTTTTGCACTCTTAGGCAAAACTTAGTAATCCCAAATTTTATTCCGGGTCAATTTTCACATCTACATTAAATCAAAGGAAAAGAACTTCATTAGAAACTAATAAACTTTCTAAATCAAGTTGCCATGAATCATGCGCATGGAAAAAAAAAATCTATTTCAAGCACATGAATTAATCTTTTGAATTTACTAGGAAATTAAATATGAAAGTCACCTAATAATGAATGTAAATCAAATAACCAACATGTAAAGTAAGAATATAACATATTTAATCAAATGCAGTACAAAGAGTTATAGAAGTTACATCCCATAAATCCTAGTAATAATGATTCCTAGTACAAGCATAAGGATTTGTTGTCCTCCTCCCATGGTTCTCTCTAAATGAATTACAATGAGTATCTAAGAACTCTTAGGACTAAACTACAAAATCAACATACAAATAATAGAACAATTTTATAGAAATAAAATGTGTTGCTTCAGCTCCAAAGATGTTGGTTAGCTATGGATGTTTCGTTCCTAGGTAGGTTCCTTCCTACCTTGGTCTTCTGGTCTAGTCATCAACAATAGAGCTTTCCTACTATGAGGGTTTTCTCCAAAGCTTAGCTACTCATTCTGGTTTTTTTGTAGTGAAGATTTCTTCATTTAAAGTTAGAGCCAATATTGTTGCTCAGCCGAGAAGTTCATATTTGAATATTTGATAAACTATATTACAGTCCTCAGCATCAAATTTAAGGCTAAGCCCCATCCTCTTAATTTCTTTGAATTTATTTGCAAAAACATCACAAAAACATCAAATTCCATATTTTCTTACTTCTCTATCCTCATTTTGTAATCCTTAGTAAAAGGGCTTGTTTCTTTAAGATTTATATCAAATTCATACAAGATAAGTGTCAAAATCATGTGCAACATTAAGAAACTAGATACTTATAAACATTTTTACCCATTTGTCGAGGACAATTCAAAAGCATGATGTTGTGTGGGTAGAAGTGGACATGTTGACCAAGTGTGCACTTCATGCCCTTGAATGAGAAACTACCTATGGCAAATTTGCCCTTATTGTACATAAAGAAGAAGGTGAGGTTGCATGGGGTTCAAACTACCATAGTGTTCAACAGATATTTGAGGTTCTCCTCTAGACTTTGGCAAACATTGCAAGAGGCAATGGGAAGCAATTTGAGGATGAGTTTAACTTATCAAACTCATGGTGATGGTCAGTCCGAGAGCACCATCTAGACTCTAGAGGATCTATTGAGAGCTCGTATGTTGGACCATCTTAGGGGCTAGGATGAAGTGTTACCTTTAATTGAGTTCACCTAAAATAATAACTTCTGTGCTACTATTAGGATGGCTTCCTGCAAGGGCTTGTATGGGAGAAGGTGCAACACTACCTTGTGTTGGTTCTAGGATGCTGAAACTTTGTTAGTAGGACCTGAATGCTACAACAGATCACAAAGAAGGTGAAAAAGATTGACAGTAGAATGAAGGCTTCTCAGTTGAGAAGGTATAAATCAATTCCTAGTCATGTAATGGAGGTGAAAGATATTGTATCATCAGGTGGAGCATCTAAGAGGCAAAGATATTTCCTAAGTAAAGATTCTTTGGGATGATAAGTCTAGAGACTCAACCTGAGACTTAGAGGTAGAGATGCAAAGACGTTATCTTGAGCTTTTCCATGGTACTTCCATTTTCGAGGATGAAAATTCTTGTTTGATGGGGGGAGTGTAAGACCCTTGGGAGTGGCTAGAAGTAGACACAACATATGTTGTCATTGTGAGACAAACAAGTGGCTCCTTAAAATAGCAAGCCATGTGTGATAGTGTTTTCTGATCATCGTACGAAACTGCAGAAATCCTATTTATTTATGCACAAGTCCTATTTATTTATTTTATTTCATTTATCTTGAGTTATGCACTGGTCCTGTTTATTTATTTTATTTAATTTATCTCTAGTTATGCATTACTCTTGTTTATTTATTTTATTTAATCTCCAGTTATGTACCGGTCCTGTTTATTTATTTCATTTAATTTATCTCTAGTTACACATTGATCGTGTTTATTTATTTCATTTAATATATCTCCAGTTACGCACTGGTCCTGTTTAATTTATATTTTTGTTCTTATCTTTATTTATAACATTCTAATCCTTATCTAGTTATTTCAATAAGTTGAGATTAAACCAATGTGAGAGTGTTTGTATTTGGGAAGTCATAGTTTGGTAAACTACGGGATGAAAGACATGGACCATGGTGGGGAGGAAGATTTACCAAGTAGGTGAGTATCTGGATAGTTCAGAATAGCGCCCTGAACTAGGATATTCATATACCAGACTTGGGAATATCCGATACCTGCTCGGCATCGCCAAGGTTAGGTAGTCAGTATATATCTCTTTTATAGGCCTGTAAATGGCTAATATTCTTAAGAAAGAAACAATTATAATTGTACCAATGTTTTATGAGAAATACTCAACTACCTAATCACTTCCCAAAGTAACTTTTCATGTTCATAATGGATCATCAAAAGTGGAATATGGATCCATATGTTGGGTATAACGAGATCTAGTATTGTGGTTGTAGGTCCGATTCTAGGCCCTAATGTCTGTATTGTTTGTTGACTTTATTAAGATTGATAATTAAGGCTTATAAAGACCTCACTCCTATCATTCTTTTTTTTTTCTTTCATATGTACTCGTTGCATGAGTAGGAGAGGAACCTGCTCAATGAGACTTATTCGGGATATTATTGGTAGATCTTTTAAAGATTGACTCGTGGATAATTTATATTAATATCTTAAGAAGATATTAAAAATATAGATAATCTTCTATTTTGATGTAGAACTCTTAATATTATATAAATATATATATATATATATATATATATATATATATATATATATATATATATATATCTTATTATACAAAAAAATTAATTCCATACCTTTTTATTAAATAATAATTATTTAATATAGTAGTCGGGGCATCACATAACACATTTTCACTTCAATGTTAGCTGAGAAACGCATTTGCAACATCAAATAAACTTAATTTGGAGGTCATATTGGATTATTTAGAATATAATTGAAGGATATTACATTATCAGAGAGAAGATTAGAACAATAGAAAGGCCTGAAACAAAGCCCAATCAAATCTCTATAAGAGACTTAGGGGAAATAGAAAAGGGGAGCTTAGCAACCCTTTGGGAGATCTAGTCACGTTCCAACCTCCATTATTTTCTATTTTTATGTTGTTTCTAAATTTCATGGAGTGTTAAGCCTCTAGGTTGATTCTACTATAATTTCATAATGGATTTCGAGGTTGGAATGAAATAATTTGTTTGTTCTTTTTATTGTTGTTGTAATTTTTTTTTATCTATGTCTTGTCTTTTAATCTAGTAAAAGTAATAATTTTTACATTATAACAAGTTAGCATAGCATTAAATGTACGTGTCATAACAATCATGTGAGTCTAAGGGTTTTTAATTTTAATTAATAAGTTACTTTAATTAAAATTAGAAACTTTCATACGATTGAATGAGTTTTTTCCAATAATTGAGAATTTAATTTGATTAAAGGTGAAAACTTCAATTAGAATTAATCAAGAAGTTATTGTGGTTAACTAGCTTTTTACTTGATATAAGAGGTAAAAGAATATACATGATTTATTATTCTTTTATTTAATCATTTATTTATTTTATTTATCTTAGTCTTCTTTTATTATTTTATTTGACTAATCCCTTTTGTATAATTTTTATATTTGTTAGGATACAATTCCATGTTGTTAGGAGAGGACTTAAGGTTGACTTTACCTTTTCAATTTATTGACTACTATCCTAGCAATATTAAGGTTGTTATAGATAAGTAGTATTAACTTAATCGTGTCAATGACAATGTTATAAAATTTGGTGTTGTTTTCGAAAAATATAGTTAAAATTTTTATGATTTTTGGTTCTGATTTTATTTTTCCTACTTTAATTTTAGTTTTGTTTATCAGTAAAATTTTCTTTTTCTCTATTTTCCCTAACATTTATTTTGTTTTCTTATTTATTTTAATTTGGTAAGTTTTTATTTTATTTTATATTTATCATAATTTTTCATGTGATTTGTTGAAGCATGCCAGCAAACCATGAAATATTTTCCGATAAAATTCATGGAGAAATTGAAAAATGCTTCGGAGTGAAAATGAAGAAATGTGTCACAATTTTTATTAAGAAACTAATACAACCCCTTTTGATTTTTGTCCAATGCAAATGTTCCGTTGCGCGATTCTAACAGCATACATCATGAATGAGATTACTTGTGGTACTAGCCTCTGCTCCAAGAGCATACACCCTTTCAGTAGCTTGAGGTTTGCCACCCACATCTCTTTTCGCTTGAACTCCTTAAACACCACCTTGCCCTCTAACTTGTGGTTAATCTTTTGGCACTTGAAACACTTGATACCAGGAGGTGGACAATCGCTCTTCAAGTGTATCCCTTCACAGAGAAAGCGTTTCGACGACTCTTGCTGCGACTTAGCTAGTCCACCCATTCCCCTCTACTATTAGGGCCTAGCATACAACTTCTAAAAAGCCTTGCCCTTCCTAGTAGAAGATCTTCCTCCATTAGAGTGCACCACCATGCTTGGCTTGTCCTCTAACTCTTCTATCATCTTGGTTTTCTTACAAAAAGTGTAACTCCTCCAAACATATAGGGGCCACTAGCTTGTTCATCTTCTTTGCCAAACCTTGAACAAACTTCCTGCATCTCCAAGCCTCAAACGTAGCTTAAGTGTAGAACCGAGGCAAGTACTCAAACCTTGTGGCATACGCCTGGACAAATCTCTCAATGTACCAAACTCATAAACCCATCCTCCCTTGCAAACCTTAAGTTGTCTAGAAATTACTTTTCCAGAAACCTCCTCTTGGAACTCTCCCAACTTATACCACTCCTCTGGATTCTAGCATTTGATTCAATGATGTATTTTTCACAAGCACGCCATACCGCCAACAGATTTTCCAAGGACTACACCTGTCACCTCTACAAAATCCTACGGCGAAACGATTTTGCCCTTTTTTGTTTTGCGGCTTAGGACCTTCGGCAACTCTTACACCATACTTACTTTTCTCTATTGGGTGCCTACTATCCCTCTTACTGGTCTATTTGCTTCGCCCCTTCACCACTACAATGAGAGTGGTTCCACTTGGAATACCCACCAATACATCCACCACAACATGTTCCTCATGCTTAAAGAAAAACACTTTGACCCAAGGTCTAGACTTTACTCAACAATCATTATTGATGTGTAACCAACACAAACCACTCTCTTTGTTTGCTTTGAGTCTCTTGCTCAAGTACTCTTGAGTCTCTTAGTCAACCACCTCGGTAGTTTCGGGCCAGCCCCTACACTGCAACATTATAGTCACCTTTCACCAAACAAAACATCATAAATGAACAAGGATTTTGAGCACCAAAAAGCTCTAACGTTGTGACTTTATAAGCACAACCAACTCCAACGAAGAATAGACTTAGAGAGAAGAGAGAGAACTTGGCAAGACCGAGAGAGAAGAATGTGGGCAATGAGGCTTGACACTAAGTTTCCCTTACCTAATATGACTTGGTTTTTCCTTTTCAAAGGGACAACACAATGCTCTTGACGTGCTTTGACACTATTCCCTAATAGAAAGAAAAATCGTACCATAGTACTATATGGGTCAGCTTTATCCTCAAGAAAGTACAATCAACATATCAAGGTGTCAGACAACATTTCCTTCCACATCTTTTCCTTGCCTTCTACATGTCTTTCCTTTATCTCTACTCTCAACTTTCTCTCAAGGCACAAAGCCTCATCTAACGCCCTTGAGCATTTAACATCAAACTCATCTAACAGCTACTCGTTTAAAACAAATAGTTGTCTAATGCTCTTCAGAGTCTATCAGACCACTCGACTAACATACCACTTGTCTACTAGACCACTTGTCTAATAGACCACTACTCACCTCGTCTGCCCACATTCAATTCATCTACCCAACCTAGCCAAACACCTCATTTAGTCCTAACTCGTTTTTAAACCATTTGTTGCCTAAGAATTCAACAAAAATTCCAAATCCCTTTAATGTAGTAGAGTAGGTATCAATCAAAGGAAATGATAAAGTGATTAGTGATTTAATAATGTAAAATCTGATTTGTGAATGTAGCAATTGGGCAGTACAATCTAATATTTGAAACAACACCAAAAATATCCTAAAATTCTAATGAGATTATGCATGGAACAATTTCTACAGCTACACTCAAAATTCGATTGAATGCACAATCTATGATTATGAAATCTATGGTTTACCTCCTAAAGTGAATTATAATGAATAAACTCGTATATGAATGCATGAAATGTGTAAACAAATGTATTAATATGAAATCTATGGTTTACCTCCTAAAGTGAATTATAATGAATAAACTCGTATATGAATGCATGAAATGTGTAAACAAATGTATTAAAACATGAACTGAACTTTACAAGTATACCTAAAACAATGCAGTGGTATGAAAAGAAAAAGTATTTATTAAATGCCTAAGAAAAAACCTAATATGTAGTAAGTATTTGATGCAGTGACACAACTAGAAAAATGAATTATGCATATAAAATACATCTAGATACCTAAGATTAATCATAATACGAATTATATACATTGTACCGCACCTAATCGGCCTAAGCCGAATAATAGCAAGCACCATATACATGCTAAGGTACCTGGACTAAACCACTAAGAAACGACATTCATAAAACAAGCCAAAAACAACAATAGCGGCCTAAGCCGTTAAAGGGTAACCGGCTTAGGCCAACAACTCTATAAAAACAACCAAGGACTCAGCAAAAAACACAACGCTCCAATAAAAGTCACCAGTTCCCAATAATCGAACTAAGGGCCTGGGCTAAGGCCCAGGCCTACCTACGGCCCAAGCAAGGGCCCAGCCCATGACATGGTCAGACATAATTAATGATCTATAAATATGCATGGACCCCACGAATTAAAGGTACGCATTCATTACTTCCTTAATCATCTAATTTGACTTTCTGAGAGATTTCGCTGACTTGAGCTTCAGAGTCCCTTCTGTAGGTAACCCTCCTGGGTCTAAGCAGACATATGCTAACTGGGAAGAGGCCTACTAAGGAGATGGCGGACTATGGGTAAGGTGATACTTGTGCGTAACTCATCTTATTTGATCTCTGCAGGAACATTTGGCGCCCACCGTGGGGCACGAGATAGTACTTCACCACTCGCTTTCTCCGAAAATGGTTTCTACTCGCAGCAGAGCAGGAGTTAACAACCAAGTTGAAGCTGGCCCCTCAGGACCTGCTAACATCACTCTGGATCTGGCCGCCATCCTAGACGATCAAGCTAAGATGCAACAGGAGTTGGCTGACTTGAAGAAGCGCAGCGCTGAGGAGATGGAAGCACTGCGACAGGAAAATTCTCGCCTAAGGCGAAAGATCGAAGTCGATCCCACTCAAAAGGGAAAGGCCTAGGAAACATCTAAGCTGCAGGGTCCCCGACTTTCCAGCCTACTGAAGAGGAAAGCGAGTACAATCCTACCCCGCACACCTTCACCACCACCCAACAAACTCCCATCCTCTCAACCCATCCTACTCATTTCCACTCCACCCTCCCGGGACATACTGTGGCTCCCACTCCCGTCGCCACCCTCCCCACTACTCATGTCCCCTACAACATGCCCACCATCCTACATACCACTCATATCCCACCCTACAACCCTCACAACCTCCCTACTACCCGCATCCCTCCTCACAACATCACCTCCACCATCCCATACCCCCCCACCCGCTTCCATCCCACCAATCCCGGTGCTGTCACCCTTTCACCGACTTCATCGCCAACACCCCCCTCCCTACCCAGTGGGAACCCTTCACACTGGAGCGTTACACTAGTGAAACCGACCCCGATGAATACCTCAAAGTCTACATCACCCACGTCGCCCTCTACACTTCTCATGATGCAGTCTTTTGCAAAGCCTTTCCTACCACCCTCAAAGGCCCTGCCCTAGAATGGTTCACCACCCTCCCACCATACTCTATCGACAGCTTCGACACCCTCTCACATATGTTTATCACTCACTTCGCTGACAGCCGCCCACATCAAACTACCACAATATCACTCCTCGGCGTCAGGCAAGAACAAGGCGAGACACTTCGGGCATTTATTGATTGATTCAGCAAGGCTGCCCTTCGCACCCCACACCTCAATCAAGAGACGATACTCCAATACGTACACCCACCTGCCTCCATGCATGAGTTGAACTTGCGAGCCGCCGATTACGTCCGCATGGAGGAAATGCAAACCCTCCATACAATATTTTGCAATGATTATGCACCCTCTACCACCAACCCCACTCCACAACCCCCCTTGTCCTGATCCGAGACCTCGAGAACCCCGACAACCCCACTTCACCAGATACGCCCATCTAAATGTCCCAGATCCCGCCTCCTTGATGAGGCTTTACAGGCCGACCTCATCCCACCACCACACAGGATGACCACTCCTCCCAACGCGGACATGACTAAATATTGTCGCTATCACCGAAACCATGGCCATACTACAGAGGACTATAAAGCACTCCAAGATAAAATTGAAGAACTGGTACATGCTGGACACTTTCGCCGCTTTGTTCGCAAAGAAGACCACTCCTCTCGATCCCATCATCCTCCTCGTCCCAACCACCGATGCCCTCCCAGTGACTCTCGCCACGATAAACGCCCAAACCAACCCGCAAACCATGACCCCTAACCGGCTCGCACCGACGTCACCCCTGCCAACCCTCCCCTACGCGGCACTATCAACACCATCTCCGGTGGTTTCACTAGTGGAGGTTCTACCTCATCCGCCAGAAAGAGACACCTCTGCCATATCCAATCAATCAACCACATCACCCATTCTCATCATAAACGTCGCATGCCTCCCATAACCTTCATGGATGACGACTTTCACGACCTTGATCACCAGCAAGATGACCCTATGGTCATCACCGTTGAAATAGAAAATTACGCAGTCAAAAAAGTCCTCGTCGACTAAGGCAGTTTCGTCGACATCCTTTATTGGGCAACATACTAGAAACTTCAACTCCCAAACATCGCCATGGTCCCATACAATGAACCAATCTATGGCTTTTTTGGGGAAAAAGATTCCACTCGCGGCTACATTGACCTCCATACCGTCTTCCGTGACGGAGCCCAAACCAAAATCATTCCTATCCGCTTCCTCATCGTCGACGCACCCACATCTTATAATGTCCTCCTCGACCGCCCCTCGCTCAACACCCTTGACGCTGTCGTCTCCACCCCTCATCTGGCAATGAAGTTTCCCTCCCCATCTGGTGACATCCTCACCATTCATTGCGACCAACGCCTTGCACGCGAATGCTACATGGTCAATCACATCGAGTCAGCCACCCGACTCTGAGATCGCTCTGTCGGGTGATGATCTAGACCCCAGAGTGGGCCGGGATGTTCGCCTCGAACCTGTTGAAGAGACCACCCCCCATGGAGCTCCCAAATGGCAACTTAATCAAACTTGGCACAAGGCTAGAATCTAAAGAGTGTGACATCATCACACCCATCCTAGTCGGCAACACGGACCTCTTTGCTTGGTCAGCTGCCGACTTACCTGGAGTTGACCCTCAAGTAGCATCTCACAAGTTATCTATCTACAAAGAGGCCTAGTATATCTCCCAGAAAAAACGCAAACTCGGCGAGGAACGACGCCTAGTGGCCAAGGCTGATGCTGATAAACGGCTAGTCGGTACCCATATCCTTATATCGAGAAGGGCTACCCGTCCAACTAAACGAAAATTTTGTACTTCCATCTGCATTGAGAAAATGTGACTTGCCCTCCTCCTTCACCATAACCTTGAAATAACCATCCTTGAAATGCTTGAATGATTGTGAAAATGCGTCCAGCCTGCTAATGCTCGGCCGACTCACCAAGGATAACAGGTAGTCGGTTGTCGGGGTCTCGTGTCGTAAAAATATAGAAAAGCATGAGGAGAAGGCCGTAGATACAGTGACTGGCACAAAACACGAAAGGCCTGCAAGTATGCCTAACTGTTCGGATGTAACTGAGTAGGCGCCACGTTGAGCTGACGGAGTACCCCCATGGTGAAGTCATCTAGCTTTAACCTCACATGTAACTGAGAGAAATGACACATATATATGTAAAAGAACTTCTCGATACCCCCTTCTTGGTCGTGACAGACGCGCTTAATAGCGCTCACCCGCTCCAGCGACACGATACCACAGTCCATGTTTTTCGCGATAACAGGGGTACAGTTCAACCACGAATTCAGCCCCTACCCAGTCATAACCGGCCTTAGCCGGCCAGTTATTCTCTACTATTTCTTCAGGAGGGTCTTCCCTCACCTCGATCACTGTCTCCATCGGAATCCTTCCCACCATAGCCATCGGACTAGTACTCTCCTCCTCCACATGCTTACCTACATCCCTCCTGGACTCCACACTCCCACTATTGGAAGAATACAATGACACAGTATCACTACTACTAGACATACCTTTTTTGAACGATGTCGGCAGAAACAAGGAACTAGTCGGACAGATCTAATGCACGCAAGTCTTTGATTACGAAATTCACACAAATGAGCTAAAAAACACAAACCCTTCGCGAAATCCTCATTTATAAGCATGAATTCCAAACGACACAACTTCTTCCCGCCAACAGTCACAACCCATACAAATCGACACAAAGCACACCAAAGGTCATGAGTATCAGGAACGACGGTGCAAAACCCTTTTTGATTAGACCACTGACACCCCCTTACCTGCTACAAACCTCTTCCTGTCTTTAGCCTTAACATTGTTCATCACATTTAAAGGTTGGGGGACTGGTGTACCGCACCTAGTCGGCCTAGACGAAAAACAACAGACACTTATCACCCTTTACCGACATAACTATATCGACAAAGGTTGGGGGACTGGTGTACCACACCTAATCGGCCTAAGCCGAATAATAGCAAGCACCATATACATGCTAAGGTATCCGGACTAAACCACTAAGAAGCGACATTCATAAAACAAGCCAAAAACAACAATAGCGGCCTAAGCCGTTAAAGGGTAACCGGCTTAGGCCGACAACTCTATAAAAACAACCAAGGACTCAGCAAAAAATAAAAGTCACTAGTTCCCAATAATCGAACTAAGGGCATGAGCTAAGGCCCAGGCCCACCTACAGCCCAAGCAAGGGCCCAGACATAATTAATGATCTATAAATATGCATGGACCCCACAAATTAAAGGTACGCATTTATTACTTCCTTAATCACCTAATTTGACTTTCTGAGAAATTTTGTTGACTTAAGCTTCGGAGTCCCTTCTGTAGGTAACCCCTTCCGGGTCCAAGCAGACATATGCTAACCGGGAAGAGGCCTACTGAGGAGATGGCGGACTATGGGTAAGGTGATACTTGTGCCTAACTCATCTTATTTGTTCTCTGCAGAAACATATATATTCTGTGGTCTAAAATGATTTTCATCGCTGTTAATAATTAAGAATTTAGTAAATATAATTTTTAGTAAAAATTGTTAAATTTAAATACCTTAAAGCAGTCTTAAATATTATCTATAACAATATATAAAGGGTATTCCCCTTTTTGTATCCACTTTTCAAAATACCAATTTTACCCTTTAAATATAATAATTTATTAAATTTTTAAAAATTGATCGTTTTTTTTACAAGTTGTTTTATAAAATCGAATGTCTCTACTTCTTCTCTTCTTCTTTATTTATTAATGGTTATTCTTTTATTTGTTCTGATATATTTCACTTTATGTTTAATAAACATAATTTTAGTTTACATATTAACTTAATAACATTACAATATTATCACCTGCTAATATAATATCACACATAATTAAAAAATAAATACACACATGTGCGATAGCGCCTGTGCTTACGCTAGTATTATTGAAATAAAATCTTTTTAATTAATTAATAATTTGTCCAACGTTATATGCATATATTTTCAACGATTTTGTACCTTACATACACCAGAAAGAGAACGTGTGGCTACAGCGCTCTTTTCTTTAATAAACAAATACCACATGTATCAGATTCAATTATCATCATATTATTTTAATTTTATAAAATTTCAATTCAGTCCTTAAAACTTACGTGTTTTCGGTACCAAGTAATCAATGCGTGTGCTGTAATGCTAACATGAACACATTGAATTAGTCTTTTTGTCTTTAAATAAATTTCACGTATGAATGTAAAAATTTAATTTTGTTTTTTAGTATTATTATCAATATTCTTTTGAAATAAAACTAAGTATTTTAGTTTTAATCTTTTCTATTACTTTTACTAATTTTACTAAATTGAATGTATTAACAGTATAACATCAATTGTTACTATTAAAAATAATTTAAAACAAAAAATAAAATAATTAAAAACAATTCATATATTTGAAAACGAAATACAAATAAATATGGAAAAACAAAAATATATTAGGTATCTTAATCTTGTTTATGTTTTAGTTTCAAAGTACTTTAAAATATTTGATTAAAATACCTTTTTGTCCTAATTTTTTTCAAGTTTTGTCAGATTAGTCCTAATATTGTTTTTGTGTTTAAATAAATACAATTTTTTGTTAATTTGATTCGATTTGGTCCATTTTTGCTAACATTGTTTAAATCATTAACCGTAATGAATAGTGACTATCACGTGTCACTTCATGATTTTTTAATTTTTTTTTAATTTTTTAAATTGTTTGTTTTAATGTCAACGTGTTAATCCAACGTGTCACATGTTAAAGTTAATGTTTTATATTCAATTTGGTATCTATATTTGCTATTTTTGTTCAATTTAGTCCCAAATTTACTTTATATATTAAAATTTACATTTTTATTAAATAATTTTGTTTAGGGTTACAATTAGTTAAAACTATAACAATAATTTTAAGGAGAAAGACTAATTTTAAAATTTTAGATCAATAATGTTAGTTTTCATCCTTAAAAAAAATTCGTTCTAATTTTAAATAATTGTAACCTTACGCCAAAAATATTTATTAAAAATGTGAATTTTAACAAAACATCATTATAACTTTTACATAAAAATTAAATTTGGTCTCAATTTTGAAAGAGACAAAATTGCTCATTTATAAACAAAATTAGGATTAAATTAAACAAAAACAACAAATATAGAAACTAAATTGAATATAAAAGATTGACTTTGACACGTGACACGATGTTGGATTGACACGTGGACACATTAGTGCAGTAAGGACTTTTGGCCCCGGTTGTTTTTGATATTCTGCCCCGGTTCCAGAACCGAGGCATATTGGGGTGAGGAAAAAAGGGTGGATTTTGGCCTCGGGTGTCAACCGAAGCCATAGGGGGTACTTTTCTGGCTCGTTCTCTGAGGACCCGAAGCCATAGGGGTACTTCGCTCGCACCACCATTAGCACTGCTGCGCTCGTCCTCGCCACCGAGATCGTCAGCAAACGCTGGCACGGCCAGACCTTCACTAGCACTAAACGAGCAACCCACCGGGATGTTCAGACCCATGCTACCACGACACGATCTGAATGCGACAACGACAAACCACCATGAACCAGTAGAGCCAAGAGATCTAGAGATCCAACACCTCCACTACCGTTCGAAGCAGAACTTCAAGCCATTGTTGCAGGCAACCCTACCATTGTGCCGCCATCACCACCGTAGACAAAGGAAAAGAGTGACCACAAAATCACGCCTTTGCCGTGAACCGCGAGCACGCCTCCTTCGCCAATGACGAACCAAACACCACCGCATGAGAAAACGAAGACGAGAATGCCTCCACCGCACGCAAAGTGTTCTGCCGCCATCATCACCGCAGACAAAGGAAGAGAGTGACCACAAAATCACGCCTTTGCCGTGAGCCGCGAACACGCCTCCTTCGCCAATGACGAACCAAACACCACTGCATGAGAAAACGAAGACGAGAATGCCTCCACCGCGCGCAAAGTGTTCGCTCCGGAACGAAGGTGAACAATGCAAAGTCGTAAATTTGGGAACCTAAATAGGGCATATGGCCTCGGTTTAATTAATAACCAAGGCCTAAAGTCCCTTTATGGCCTCGGTCAATAAAGACCCGAAGCCAAATGTGACGACGCTGGTGATATTTTTGAAATTAGGGTTACTGGCTCACTTATAGGCCTCAGTTCTTTTTTAACCGAGGCCAAAAACCTCTTCATATTGCCTCGGTCCAGAAACACCCGAAGCCAAAAGTGCTGACACTAATGACATTTTTGAAATTTTGGTTATTGGACTGCCTTATAGGCTTCGGTTCTTTTGCAACCGAAACCTAAAACCTCTTACTGCACCAGTTTTGCACACACCCGAGGCAATATAGTTGGACGAAATTGCAAAAATGCCACCACCTCCTTATAGGCTTCGGTTTCATTATAACCGAGGCCTATAAGGCGAAGTAAAATGTCAAATCTGCACTAGTGACATTTAAATAAAATTAAAAAAAAAGTTAAAACATATAAAAAAAAACCACGAAGTGACAAGTGACAGTCAAAAGTCACAATTCATTATCGTCAATTTAAGCTGTGTTATAGCAAACAAAGACCAAATTACACAAAATTGAGGAAAATTTAGACCTATTTGAACACAAAAACAAAATTATAACTGATTTGACAAAACTTAAGAAAATTGGGACAAAAAATGTATTTTAACCTAAATATTTTGAAGGATAATGATATTTTGATCCATTTTTTTGACGGACAAAAAATGAACTGATTTTATTTTTGCAAAAAAAAAAAATTAAAAGAGTATTTGGCATATATAAACCATAAAATGAAACGCCGTTCAACAGCATACGGATATTAAACAAGGTTACACTTCAATAGCGTGTACGTTAGCTAGCTAACTAACAAAAAAGTCTTATTTTCCTAGACTT
>Ga0214542_1001790_pt1 | contig 44508 bp, 12 predicted proteins | sample CNSS1metaG_FD_160096 | JGI IMG/M metagenome (GOLD analysis project Ga0214542, IMG submission 160096) | Root nodule microbial communities from cowpea collected in UCLA plant growth center, Los Angeles, California, USA - CNSS1 | ecosystem: Host-associated > Plants > Roots > Nodule | place: USA... | reverse complement strand
TGGGGTACTAAATTGAACCAAAAATTTAAATTGGGGTACTAAATTGAAAACAACTATTACACTGCCACGTGTCATGCTTGTAAGCTGCCACGTGGCACGATGATAAACTGACACGTGGCAGTTTTTTTAAATTTTTTGAAAAAAAAAATTAATTTTTTGAAAAAAAAAATTAATTTTTTGAAAAAAAATAAAAAAAAATAAAAATTTCATGGCTTGACACGTGTCCTGTACGGACACGGTGTTAACTCCAACTTAACGGAGAGGACCAAATTGGACCTCTTTAGAAAATTGGGGTACCAAATTGAACATTCCTAAAGTTTGGGTACCACATTGAACTTTCCGAAAAAGTTTGGGTACCAAATGTGTATTTATACCATAATAATAATAAATGTCGGAGTCGTTAACATAGCCCTTGACATTTTCTATATATTTTAGATAACATATAAGATAAAAGGTTAATTGTGGAGTCTATTCAGCAAATAGAAATTTAAAAAATTGTGGAAGAATTAAAAAAATTATTCCAGTGATATATAATAATCAGATAACTTATATGAAGAAGAAAGACATTACATAAAAAATAAATACGCCAAGAAAGCTTTTAAAAAAATCTCTTCTATTAATTAAAAACAAAAACAATTCGGTTTGTTTGAGTAAAACGAGTTTAATTAATTGATTAAAAGGAAAATTTTCAACGAAGGTAACTATCAAAGGAAAATTAGTGATTCACAGCATCAAGAAAAAGATATCTCACACTAACGTAATTCAAAACCATGCATTTGGATAATCATGAACAGAAAGGAAAATGCTTACTTCATTTTTCTGCAATCTCGTTTGCAGTGAAGAAGATGAAATCAGCAAAATCAGAACCTTTCAATTCCCAAAGTTATCACAAAACACTTAAATGCATCATCATCATCATCTTCATCATTATTATCATACATTCACAACAACAGTGAGTTCATGACAACACAAATAAACAAAGCATCGAATCCAACAACTATGGCTACCGCATATAACCCAACAAGATAACTCAGACGGAAGCATAGAGCTTCGGAACAAAAGAAAACCACTTGAAACCACAGCTACACTTCAGAGGCAAATAGGGACACTTGGGAAGCCAATCCCAACTCCTTCTGGAAACACTGTAGTACAATATCTCCGGCCACATGTAACAGCAGACACAGATCATACCCTCATGCCAGAAGCAATAAACATGTTCATAGTTATGGTAACAAACCGACACAAATTTTCTGCACATAATCTCAGGCAACGCCACCACTTCCACCCAAACCCCTTCACTCGTTAATTCCCAAAGCCTGATACTTCTGGAGATCCCATCGGTTCCAACACCACCAACCAGATATAGTTTCCCCTCTCCGTCGTCATCACTGACCAGCCTCAGGAAAGTGAGTTGTGGGGGCAACTCAGCCACGTGGCTCTCCCACTTGCCACTTTCCAAATCGAAACGCACCACGGAAAACGGTTCCGGGGTGGTGAAGTAGAGGCCGCCGTGGAAGAAAGTACCCTGCTGGAGGCAACTGTCGTTGAGGAAAGCATGAAATCCCTGGAAGCGCCTCCAGCAGTGGTGGCCGGAGTTATAGACAAAGGCGGAGTTTGAAGAAAGGAGCACTAAGTTGTAGGTGAGAGGGGTGGTGAGAAAAGAGAGGTGGGTGAAGTGAAGAGAATGAGTTGGGGATGGGATGGTTCTGGAGGACTTGGCAAAGAGGTTACATACGAGAAAGGAAGAGGAAGAGGGGTTGAGGAGACAGAAAAGGCCACCGGAGGAGGATGCGAGAGAGAAGGAAGAAGAGAAAGGGAGAGAGGGAGAGATGGTGAGCCAAGAGGAAAGGTTGGAATCGTAGAGACGGAAGTAGAGAGGGCACTGAGGGTGTGAGAGTAAGAGAAAGGAAGAGAAGGGTGAGGAAGAAGAAGAAGAAGAAGATGATGATGATGAGTGTTTGGAGACAAAGGAAGGAGAGAAGAGAAGAGAGGAGAAGGCCTTGCAAGTGGGTCTGAGATTCAAGAGAGTCTTGAGAGGGAGTAACAGAAGTATGTGTTCCACAACATCAGGAGGTAGTTTGCTCCAGATTCTGGGGTCCATTGTTGTTCTTGTTGTCGTCGTCGAAGTGAAGGTTGTTATGTTCTTCATTTCATCGGAGTTTCCGAATGAAGCTTGTGTCTGTCTCCTGTAATAATAAAGAGAAGAAGGGTGCCTCCATCGTGTGGATGCGGCAGCCATGTGAGTTGACTAAAATAAAAATAAAAGTTTGAGGTACGACCATATTTGTTTTTTTTTTTTTATACTTTTAATTGGATTATTAGCCCCCATTCGACGGCATATTAAATTTTAGTTACAGTCAAACAATTTATTTTAAAAAATCATATTTTTGATTGAAATAGAAATGTATTGTTGACAAATGTAACTTGCTTATGACACAGCTGAAGACATTTTAAGTTATTTAAAGGAGGAAATAATTACCGGGGATCACTGTTGATATGCAGTAATATATGTAAGAAGTCTACAAGAATGGCTTAGATTGCAACGTATATTAAGTTTTTTGGGAAAATCAAGGCTTGCTTTCATAAAATACTTCTTTTTTTGGAGAGAAACAAGAAGTTTTAACTATAATTATTCTTTTGACTAAAATGAGTTTTTATAATTGATTTCAATGATTGAAATTTGTAAGAATAGTTGAATATTTGATGGAAGAGTCAAAGATTACAATTATTATTGTTGCAAAGAAAGAAAAATCAAACATAACAAAAAAAAAGACAAGCAATTAAGTGTATGGACACATGTTTTTCTCGTCTCCCTTAATGCAAAAACTTGTAGTAGCATATGTTGGACACGAGTTTTTCCGCCTTTAAGCATGCAATTATGCGATCCCTAATCAGAAAATTATCACTATCTGAAGTTATAGGAGTAATTTGCATGTTAAAATAAACTAAAATTATATTCAGAATGAGATTGACACACAATTTTACTTTCAAAATTTTCTACACATGTTTAATATACTATAATGACATCAATCAGGGAAAACTTACATCTAATTTAGCTATACAAAAATCATAGCTGGTATGGTGGCTAAAGGAAACTATACCATTGTTACCTTAATGAAAAGGAAATAAATGATAAAATGCAAATCCTTGGACAAATTTCCAAACTAGTAAATTAAAGTAATAATTAGTGTAAATTAACAGTTAGAAGTTCCTTGGACAAACCTTATATGATGCAAATCCTTGGACAAATCGTTACAAGTTCACTAAAAGGAGGAATACGCAAAAGAATTAATTGCTCATCGTTGGAATGAAAATTAACAACTGATAATTAGTGTCATGGCGTTGTGAAAGGGTAAAGTCCTTTCTAAGGCACAGTTCACCGGTAGGGCGTGTTGTTTCCAACGTTAAATTTTGAAGTGACACTAGCTCGCGTACTGCCAGATGAACACCATTACACAATTATTGTGCAAGTGTCTAAGTTTTATTCATATGCCCTACCTGAAAGGAAATATTGGCTAAAAGAAACCCGAATCCTTCTAAACAAAATTCAATTCCGGGGTTGAGTTAAATTAACCTTTACAGACATTATACTATTGTGTATATTGTAGAGGATGTTGGCATCAAGATTGCCGATTGCACATTCGATAATGCCACTATGTATGAACCATGTAGAACATATCTATGTACCCAGTGGAACTTTAACCCTGCAACATATAAGGTTTGACATGTAGACAAAAGCCAAAAGGTTACCGAGCAGATGCATAAATATGGTATCTTGGCAAGCAAGAAATATGGAATGACTAACTTATGCGCTTAAAAACCGCTCACTCCAGAGAAATGCTTCTTCATGGATCGGTCCTTCTGGTGGTGATTGTTTCTTCCTCCTCCTCTGCCCCTCCCTCTCCCTCTTCCTCTACCCCTTTGATTATTCCCATCCACCTCAGAATCACCAGATTGTTGCACAGGCTGCTGATGAGATGCAATCTGTCTTCCACCTTCCTTCCTACTACCCCTACCAAAAGATTTGGCCGGAATCCCATTGCCTTCCATTTCAGAAACCTGGGGTTGGTTATCATCCTCCTTGTACGAATCCGTCAACTTCTTTACTGCTCCAAGAGGAAGGTTTCCGCCTCGTCCAAGGCCATGTATTAACTCTTTCTGAGCTTGCGTTACTAGTGAAGCTTCACCAGAATTTGCAACTGCTACCGCACCAGCCACTTTGTAGCTGTAATTCTTGCCATCCTTGACATAGTACTGTGGCTTTCTCCTGGAGCCCCATTTTGAATCATGGACATCTTTTACCGAGTTTCCACTATCTGTTGCCCACGATTTCCCTGATTTTGCATTTATTTGGTCACCAAGTGTCTCATTTTCTTCTAATCCAGAGTCTGCTACACTTAAACCCAAGTCATCAAAAGAGTCGTCATACTCGTCTTCATATTCATATTGTAAAATCATAGCAGCAGTTTTTGATGTATCTTTCTCGTCCTTATTATCCAGAATACTGCGATCAGGCAAATCAGTTCTAGATTTCCTTACAAATTTTCCTAGTGAAGCAGAGGATGACATCAATGACCCCTCTGTCTGTTGCTTCCCCCGGACAACATCTGGATTTGAGGATGCTGACGTAGAATCAATTAATTTACCTTTTCCTTTATCATTCCCACTCACGGTGGTAGGCTTGGCGGGTGGTAATGTCTCTAGCGAGGTGTCCAGTCTCTGCAGATCTTGATGAAGGGTCCCCTCTAAAATTCTTTGAATAACCTCTTCTCGATTCTGGTCATAAACCTCAAGACACGCAGCTAAAAATCCTTTACCGTAATCAGGGAAGAGGTCCCTAATTTGACTGATGTTCGACTCTGCAATTGCAGCATCTTCATCCGTCAGTAATGATTGGTTTTGGTTTGGCACAGGGACCGTTGCAGAATATGGGTCCTTATAAATCTGTTTCACAGAACTCATCATCCCGGATAGATATTGAAACTGTTCATTATCAATGAATATCCATCCTGCATCATAGTAACTGGATTAGAAAAGGAAAAGGCCCAAGCATATGCTACATTGCAAACATGTGGAAAAATGCAACGATTTAAAATATAATTTTGAAGGATCAGATAGATCTAGTTCCACCTTATATCTTATAAGGGAGAAATGGATTAGCTCTCTAAAAAATTTGCTAGATCAGCAATTTATGCTACAAATATATGAAAGACATGATATACTACTGTACAAATACGATCATTACCACTATCCTTTAATGTCTCAATCCCACTCAGTATATTGAAATTTCTTTCAACATCTTGAAGAAACGTTTCCTTCTGATGGCTTTCTCGAGAATGTGATGATAGTGAATTGATATCTCGAAATGTTTGAACAAGAATATCTGCTCTGATGACTGGGTCCTCTACATTGGCAGGAAACATCTTAGTGGCAGCTGGAAGAGGGGTGCTATCTCTGAACACTTCATCACTTAGATAGCACAAGTGCAATAGTTGCCAACCAAACTTTACCAATCTTATTTTTAACATCTTCAGACTAACCAAGATATTAGATGTTGTGCCATCATGTTTGTCAGAAAAAATCATACGGAACCCCTTTTGTAATGATGGAATTAGTGAATCATGCAATCTGGCAAGGAGGTTCAGCAGTTCCTCATTCCCATAACTAAACAAATTACACAGAAAATAAAAAAATCAAAGTCTTGAAGGAAAATTTTAAATTGGCAAATATTAATCATCTATTCTATTTAGATAAACTAACCAACACAAATATTTTACGCATGATACACCAAATGCAATGTTTGATAAGTCATTTCCATTGAAATTTATCACATTCAATCTTCAGTTATCATAAAATTCAAGTTTCAGAGGTAAAGGATACCTCATTTCAACTGGACAAGAAAAGAATACAGCTGCTGGTTCGTATGCACAAACAAAAGAATCCATTGATACAATTGCATCATTTATAAAGTCCATCACCTATAAAAAAAACGGATGGCATAATTATAATGCAGCATATTTTGAACAAGTACATAAATTGTGAATAAACTAAATCCTACATTAGCAAAGGTATGGAGGGAAGTAATTGTACTCAAATTTCTATTTGCATGCGCTGAGAGACTGTTTTTGGGTTGAAGCTCCTGACTAGTCGGTCACCAGGGTGCAACTTTATCATTACACCAAAACTCGACCTCAATCTAAATGCTATATAGTCTTAAGAAATTATGGCAGGGACAGTACACAACTCCCTGGCATGTCATTTTCCACACCAAAATTCTAGTTCAATAGCCTTAAAATATGGCAGTAATTATTGTCTATGAAATATCTGACATTGTGATAAAGGGGAAATATTATTTACAATTGATTTGATGTGGTCAATGCCAATGCCATAAATTCAAAGTTTTATTTAGCTATGGTATAAAAATGTCCACGGTTAGCTGGATTATGCCCAAGAAGGTTTCTGGTATTGGATGATGCAGTTAACAGGTAACTTCACATATAAAGGGGAGAGTAACTTGGAAAAGAAAGTTGGTCATTCAATCTAGATAGAAGCTCAACTCAAATGCTTAAGAGCGCATGAGCTGACCATTCTCTCTGGTATTCCCTCACTCCACTCAACTTTCTTAGTGGGACTAAGCCAATCAGTTATCCCCATGTAGAAAATTACAAACTTATAGATACAGAATTTGAATCTTCTCATATCTGCTTTATCACCCCGTAAAAGAACATTGGGTATTTGGGCTACAACTCGGTAAAAGAATAAAGTAACTCACCTCCAGCAGATCAGCTTGAAGAAAAGCAGCATTGTGTTCATCCAGATTTCCAGAAGAAAATAAAACCTGCACATAATCCCCAAACGAAAGCTTTAATTTTCATTGTAATTTTCTCCTTTATACCATAATTATAAACATAAATTTTCCATCAAGATTTAGACATCCATTCACTTATAAATAGTTTTCTGAAAACATTTCTATCCATTAATGCATTCTCCATAAGTCAAATAACTTATAGAAGGAAGAGAAAAAAGGTCATCGTCAGGCACATTATTGGTCAACAGGATGTTCAAAGGGAACTCGAGAAGAAAAGTATAGGAGTCATTCTTAAATACTATATCTTCTAACCTAAAAATGATGAATTAATAACTTAACTTAAATATATAAGATCAAAATATGCATGTTCTATACATCCAAATAATACAAAAACAGAGATATATGCACCTGGTACAAACCAGTTCTCTCAACACATCATACCAACAAATCCAACAAATTATTGTTAATTATGTATCCGGTAAAGGTGATTTCCTCTCCCCACCTTTTCTTTGGAAATGTTTGGAGGCATGTGCCTGACCTAGATTATCCTTTTGTTGTGTTGAAAGTATAAGTTCTAATAAAGAATCAAGAAACTATGGCATAAAATAAATAAGATTACCCTTTTTAAGTCTTATGAAATAAAACAGTTTGTTGGACGTCAAAATTAAACTTATCAATTTAACAAATAATATGATTCAGGACGTAACACATACTTTCCATAACAAGAACAAACTAGATTAATATTCTCACCAACAAAAAAAAAATTATCTAGTTAACCAAAAGACAGTATAAAACTCAAAGCAGAAAACAAAGTAATCAACATGATGGATATTCGGTTTCACTGGGTCAAATTACAAGAATACCTCCAATGATGAACTGCAACGTTCATGCATTGTGCTGACAATTCCTAGAAAATGGGATATTACTGCAGTCAGATTATTATGGAGCCAAGGTTGAGCATTGAAGGCGTTTCTGACCTGAGAGACAAAAAAGAGAAAAGTAAGCAAGTAAAGTTAAATGCACAAAAAGGAAGTACTTAAATTCCACAACAAATCTTACATAGAACTATCCCTTAGATTGAGATGGCTAAAGAACATAGTGTACGGGTGTAATGCAGACAAATTAAAAAGGTTGGATTAGTATCCTTCAATATTTTTAATAACGATTAATTAAGTAATTGGACCTTTCAGAGAAGGTATAACTCAACTCAAGTAAACCAAAAAAACTCAGAAATATGAGGAGTAAAATAAGGCAGAGAAAACAAACATTGTCATGCATTCTATTTCACAAGCAATAAGGGAAAACGTCTTAATGAGCTTCATCTATTATTTTGTGCAAATAATTTAATAAACCAAAAAAGAAGTATCAAAGATATAAATATACAGGGGCCTAAGGCTCCTCACTTCACGAAGGTACGGGGAAGGGTAATTGTACACAGCCTTTCTGTTGCATATTCAAAGAATCTATTTCCTTATACCACTTAATATACTATCAAACAGAAATTCTCACCAGTGATCTTGTTAATTCTTCATTTTCATGATAGTATATGGCACATATATCCAATAACTTTGGCAATTCAATCAACTTTTTCTCCTGCAAAAGAACTACAGGCAAAATTAGTGAACAACGGTGAATCACTATACAGAAAAGATAAAATATAAGGTAATTGCTCGACAAGAATCCACAGTGGAAATTATTTTCCAATCAATGCAAATCATGTTTTATTATTATACCCTAAATGCATTCACTACTGATAAATTAAGCAACATGCCATACATATTTTTAGAGAATCAAATGCCACCTTTTCCAGGGACTGAATTTTTATCAACTATAAGTCAAATATGGGTGTTTGGAACCATGTCCATAGAGAAAAGAAACACGAGTTCTGACACAGTACCAGACACTCCCTATTTCTTGTATACACATAAAATTTATAGAACACGTACAAAAACGTTGTTCCAATGCGAGATCAACCTCTGCCTGGGCCAAGACATACTAATGAAGCCCACACAGTATGTATGCGTGCTGTGCTAACAAAGTAATTAGTAACAAAAAAAAAAATGCTGTGGTGACTCAAACAAAAAAATCCGTCATTGTCCACAGCCTAAAAAAGGTCAAATGAGATCCCACCTCCATGGTCTCTCAAACTGAGGGCATCGGCAGGTCGAGCACCAGGGTCTTTATTCGAAGAACTGCAATGCACACACATTTACGAAAAATCATAGATAAAGAAAACACAGTCCAAAACAGAGCATCACTCCAACTCATGAGAAACTTACATGCGATACAATACCATGAAAACGCGGCGACTCAAATCCCGCTCTCCAACAATAACACCAGCGACAATCCCTTTAACCCCGCGATGAGGGAAATCATACCACCTGCTTCTAAATTGCAAGAAGCTGTCCAAAAACTCATGTAGGGAGGTGTCAGCAGCCACTGCAAATACAATTAAAAACATTGACACGAACTTCACACAACAATTCCAAAGGTAAAAACATTACAGCACACAATTCAATGGCAAGTTGAATACTTTCAGTATACACGGTTAGATAAGATTAGATTGAGGATGAATGAAGAAATAAAAAATATTATTTTCTTAGAGAACGAATGAAGAATAATTGAGTGAAGTACCTTGCGTCCAGAATTGCTTAGGTTTGCACTTGAGCAAGCGTGACAAGTGTGTGTTCAAAAGATCGACGACTCTCTGAGATTCGAGGGGATCCAATGCTCCATCTTCGGCGCCAAGACCCGCCGCCACAGCCTCGTCTTGTGGTAAGTATTTAACGAAATTCCCATTCTGGCCTCTGTTTGGGGCTCCGCTAGTGGTGGCGGGGATGGATGGTTGGGATTGTCTGAGAGAGGTTGAGAGGGTTGGATTGGGATTTTTGGGGAGAAAGTTGTTGTGGTTATGGGTTTTGGTGAAACCCTTGTTATTGTTGTCTTGTCTTCCCTGACCGGATCTATTCGACATTTGAATCGGAAAGGATCGAGCGAAGTGGCGTAAGAGATGGGTGGCGACGGTGCGGAGTTGCTAAAGTGTTGGAAGTAAAATTGAACTCGTCGCTACAAATACAAAACGTTAACTCAGTGTTGGGTTGGGTTCAGTTCATTCAGAGCGTGGGTTTTGTTTATGTGTAATACATGTATTTCTCAGCTCGTGTTTTATTTTCTTCTTGCAACTGCCACAATCATCATTTGCATAATCCATCTTATCTCTTTTCTATTTTTTATTATTATTATTATTATTATTATTATTATTATTATAATTATAGATATGTTTGTGTGTGTATTGATTATATTAATCTATTAATTTGTGAATACATCCTGATTTTACCTATGAAGTAGTAGTATAAGCTAATAAAGTAGAAATAAAAGTGTTTTTGTCCCTTCCATTTCTCTTGATTTTAGTTAGGGTACACCTCATGATATGAATTTGTGTTCGATGTTGAAATTTGATTGGGAAAGTTTCTAGACTTTAGGAAGATTTCTTTTTTTTAATTGTTCTTAATTTTTTTATTTTTTCTGATGTTATGCTTGAATAATATGATATAGCTCAAACAAAATAAATATTAAATGCAAATTTTTTAACTACAAAGTTTTTTATTTAAATGATAAAGTAATATTTTAAGTAACGGGTTTTATTGTTCAAGTGATAACTCATTCAAACGATGAGATAACTAAATGTAATTTGTGTTTTATTATATAGTATCACTCAATTGATATTTTTTTTTTATATTTTGAATATATTTTAGTTTATCTATATTAATTTTAAATATGTAAATAGTTGATGGTTTTAATGTATTGATATTAAGATAAGTGGTATGATATTGTGAATAGTATTTTACATGTGAAAATCTCGTCTAACTTGAGTTGAGTATTATATAGATACTAGTCTTTTTATCCGTGCAATGGACGGGTTTTTTTAAATGTAATATTTTTTATAATAGGAATTGATTTTGTATTATTATGACAAGACATTCAAAATTCATTATCAATTCAAATCATTTAAAATAAAAGTACATGAATAATTCAAACCATTTAAAAAAAATAAAAGTATATAATGTGGTGAAAATTTTGACATACATTAATGTGGATATCCAGTACATTCTTCTCGGTTATACTTTCATATAAATTTACTTAACACTTCTTATGAAACTTGTCTAGTCCGAATTTTTATATATGAAAGTATTTAAGTGGTGCTTTTATTTCTATAAGTAAGACCAAATTTAAAATTGATATATGGGTTATATATTTGTATACTATTTTCTACTACTTTACTATATTATATATATATATATATATATATATATATATATATATATATATTATGTAAAATAAATTGAGTGATGGTAAAGTTGTATCAGTTATATTATCACAAAAAGAAATTCACTGAAAAAGAATGAATTAGAGTATCTCATTAGTATTTTTATGAAATAGTAACTCTTAAATATTTTATTTTTAAATAGTTAAATATGCTTTTGATACATCACATGTATAAGATTAGCAAAATATTGTAATCCAAAATTTGCAAAAATTCAATAAATTTTTAAAAACGATATCACTTTGTTAAATTCATGTAATAAGTATTGATTATATCATCATTTGTGGCATCACCAATAGTAATAACCCTCTTTAATCCTAAAAACTAATCACATGACAAAATAAAGAGTGTAATAACTTAGAAGACTAAAAAATATTTCACTAAATCAAATTAACATATCAAATCTTGAGTAAACTCCTAATTTTCAACTTTATAATTGTCATTAACACAGTCTATTCCCAAAATTTAAAAAATAACAACAGAAAAGGCAATTAAAATCATATTCCAGCTTCTTTATATATATATATATATATATATATATATATATATATATATATATATATATATATATATATATATTACAATAATCTATCTTTCAATCGAATGTCATAATTAATTTTATACGTACCAATCAATTATTTTTATTTAAAATTTTCCAATTTTAGTTCATAATATATGCACTTTATTTAAGTCGTTAAAATAAATTTTAAGATTTTATATTCAAATAAAAAGTACTCTGTATATAAAGTAAAATGAAGTTGTCCCTGAAAATATTCGTAATCTCCACACTCAATTTTTTTCTGTTAAAATGCAGACGAACTACTGGTGTTAAAGTTTCTGTTAACTTAATTACAAATTTTACCTTCAACTTGTACTTTTTGATAATTTTCTTTTACATGAAAATTTATCATTCATTATATTTTCGTTGAACCTCAGTTTTAAATGGGGCAAATTTGAACCGTATCAAATAAACACATTTATAAAAATATACATTATTTTAAAGCCTTCATGTGATTAGGAACTAGATACATAACATAGCCTTTGTAAACAATACGTGAAAATAACATTTTTTTTTCTAAATTATTTACAATTTTAGTATCACTCTAAACTAATTAAAAACATCTTATTATTGATTTCAGCATTTCAACTTAAAATATTAAAATAAAAATCCTATTATAAAAACTTTAAATAATTTCTACTTTTTATTTGGTTCAATTTAGTCTGTTAATTTTTAAAATAACTCAATTAAATCATTTTTTGGTTAAAATTTATACAAATCAACTCCACCTAAAAAAATAAAATTAATTTCAATAATTAGACCTTTTAAGCAAAATGATTTGATATAAAAATTCTACCAAGAACCCAACACAAATTTAACAAAAATAACCTAATTGAGTCATTTTTAAAACTATAAAATTATATTAAATCAATTAAAAATTGAAGATATAATTAATTTTTTTATAAGAATTAGAAGAAAAAAAAAGAATTTTAACCAAATATTTATATAAAAAATCCGTTTCATCTTCTAGAGTCAAAATTGAATGACGTTTAAAACTAACGGAAAATCATGATGAGAATCGAAACAATTGTTTTTTCAATAAAAAAACTCAAATGTAGTAGATATTCATCTCTTGTTTATTTTAAAATAAGATGATGAAGTACAATCTAAACATCTTTTAAAAGGACAAAACATAATTTCATCTGTGCATATCACCGAAATTTATAACTACTTGACCCACTCTAATAGTTTTCTCTATTGGTTCTTTACTATAAATATAAATTACGAACTTTAAACCAATCAGGAGACAGAAAATAATAATAATAATAATAATAATAATAGAGCAGAACTAATCGCAGAAACAACGAAGGCTTCTGCAGCATATCCCCATAAAAATATATCTTAAGAAAATCTAAGCAGTCATCAATAAAGCTCCTAACAAGAGCCTGATCAAATGGTCATAACTAAACACAATCACCAGGAAAAAGATCATGCCGTCACTTTAACTAAGACAAATAGCGGCTTGTTTCCCAGCCTATCCCGCCCCTGAAACAAGGCAGAAGGAAAATAGTTAATACCAATCAATTTTCTGTCGCAACACCATAGATTTGGTATCCAAAATAGTCAGTGTAATGCACCAGGGAGAATACATATTTCAAATGTCATATAATATATAAGGCGCAACAGCCAGACCAAAAGAATCCGGAAGTTATGGCCTTTCTTTCTAAATAAAAAATAGAAAACACCTATGCAGAACCAGAAGCTATAGATTAACCATCATGCACCATAATCAGAAGACAGGAATTAAAGTGCTGACATAACTTCAATGACCCTCCTCCAGCAAGACTAAACATATACAAGTTTTGTGGGCTCTAAGGAACAACCTATTGACAGGTTGGAGAAGTTCTTACAATCCTAGAAAAGCTTCTATATGTAACAAGTTGGACGCAGCTAACATGTATGCCCCAACCTGAAGTGTGTTGGGTAGTCTCCTTAATTACAGTCACTCCTAACCCGCCCCAGCGGTGACTTCTTTGGAGGTTGCTTAAAATTGCAATCTCAAGAGTTGGTTTAGTCTCACATTTACTAGTAATATTGTCAAGTTAAAATATGTAAGTGCAAGACAGCCCTCGCTTTAAAAGACAATTGTATAGTTGAGTTAGACTTAAACTCAAATATTAAGACAGTATCAGATACTATACTATACCCAATGTTGGGTCACCTGTATTTACCATGTTGTAGGTTGGAAGTCCTAGGCATAAAGGATTGTGTTAGAAAGTCATTTTGCAGTCACCACTAGAAGCCCAAGTTGCGGTCTCTTTGGGGTCGCCTTGCAATCTTAAGAGTATTGACCATCATCAGATTCTATTTTTCTTATTAGCTTTCCTAATTATTGCTAATGAGACAAATGATTTGATCCAAGTTTCTAGGATCAGTTAGGATTAAGAATTTTCTTTGTTCATGCCTCATTTGTATAAATACCTATATTTTTAAAACCCAGTAATTGAATTAGTAAAGGCACCAGTTCAAGGCTCAATGGTTCACCATGGTCGAACTAGTATTAATAAATCATTATAATAATTAAATAATATAAAATAAAATATTAAAAAAATGTAATATCATAATTCTATAATGTCAAAAACTAAAATACAACATGAATTTATAATTTAATTGCATTTAAATACGTATAAAAAATAAAATAAATCATGTTATCACACTTAAATTAAAATTTCAATAACATTTATCAATACTTATACAATAAGTTTATATGTAAAATAAAAAAAATGACTAATATTTTAGATTTATTTATTTTCTTAAAAAAAAACAACATGATCACATTGGACCTAGTAAATCCAATTAGTTTGACAGGTCCTATTACCTAGTACTTAAATCTGAAAATGTCAAATCAAGTCATTCTCCATTGGGTCAGTGCACAAATTACTTTGCACTCGGTGCCTACACAATGATTTTTTAGATTAATGGCTCTCAACACAATTTTCAATGATACAATTCAACTTTCTGCTAATGTCGCTTGAGATCTTAAAATTCAAACTGTAACTTAGCAAGATGATAGCCATCAAGATTTCAGTGTTTGTTTATTTAATTGATTTTTAAAGTTGACATGTCCAATATATTTAAAAAATAAATCAAGCCAACAATTAGACAAGGAGAAGATAAATATATGTTAGGGTTGTACCTTCAGCTCTGGTAATTCAATCAGACAAGCACACTCCACAACATCAACCCCAACACGTTCTGCAATAAAGGGAGTAACAAACAAAACAACTAAGAATGTATTGAAATGCTTATGTTAAGTATTAAACACTACAAATTAAACACTATAAAATACAATTCCAAGTTAAACAGTCATTTCACTTGGAAAAACCATTTTAGTTGTAGATTAAGAGGGTGCTATTAGGTTCATTACCCAGAACAAGCTTTTGTCTTGTCATCAAAATTACATAATACATGCATTACTTCTCTGAATGTATAAATAAACAGAAAGAAGAAAACAATGAATGCTGAAACACCAACAGTATGATCTCTTCTGTGGTTCAATGGACCGAAGTCCACGTTTGGTAATTGGCACAATTCTAAATACCTTTTTATTAAAAAAAAAAAAAAAAAAAAAGTTCTTTCTAACAGCAAATCATATGAACCAGACAAGAGTAACTAGCTCAGGACGCAGGAATCACTCGTGGATAGCTTTAGGAAGGCAAAAATCTAACTTCTACTGAAAATGGGTTTGCCTTGGTTAGCCCAAAAAGCAATAATATTGACAAGTTTACCTAGTAGCTTGATTGCAGCATCTAACGTTCCCCCGGTGGCAATAAGATCATCTATGACTAAGGCCCGTTCTCCAGGTAGTACAGCCCCTACATGCATCTCAATTTTGTCTTTTCCATACTCCAATGAATACTCTTCTGATATAACCTCCCCTGTAAGTATAACAAAAACATGACCATTCAACAACTAAAAATAAGCACAATGAAGGAGTTCAAGAGTTAGAATTGAGGACCATACACAACACAGAGATTCAAAGGCCTCAAACCACAATTATCTGTTAAGTAGGGATTTCTGAAAAGATTATATGCAATTATTAGAAAAGGTACAAAAATATGCCTGGCAATTTATTGGGTTTCCTCATGGGGACAAATTTTGCCCCAATAGCTAATGCAATGGGTGGACCAAATATAAAACCTCTTGCTTCAACACCTGCATTGTGACATAAATACAGCTATCAGAAAAAATTAGTCACTAATTTGAGCAGAAGTAAGAGAAAATCCACAATCAAGATATGTAGCAACACAGATGCTAATTAGTATCTGAGTTTGCGTCCACTATCTTCTGAAGTTGGAATAAAACAAAAATCTCAATTTGGCAATTTGTATGGAACTCAATGAATTAATGAAAGTTAGCCGTTCAAGAGATCATTCAGCAAGTATTATCAACAAAGTATTTGAAACACATCAAAACAAATATAAAATTTTGACTTGTACCAACAGGCAAGGAGCAATGCTGCCACCCATCACAAATTGCAGACTAGGATTGAAAAAAGATAAATTCTTGCAACATCAAATGGCTGAAGAACACAACAGCAAACTCTAATTTACCTAGTACAAAACTCGCGGATTAGGATTATCTCAGGTTAATAAAGAATATGACAACGTCATGTTAAGAGAAAGAAAGGTGTAGACCCAGAACGGGCCACACATGTGGGACACAAGGCCTTATATCTCCTTAGCCTCAATTGGGAGTCACTGTTCCAGTACACGCACAAAAAGAATGTTCGACGTTGCTTAGAAATGAAGCAAGTGACAATTTATGAACATCTTTGTTGTTTAACGAACTAAATATCTTTTAGAGACAAAATTGTGAAGCTCACACGAACGTCAAAGTGAACAACACCAATAATGCATGAATACCTATAACGATTTGTACCCTCAAAATGTAAGTGGGCTTGAGGCAAATAGAAAGACTTTACACAGGGTCCATTATGTAACATGACAGATCACGTTCTTTACTAACATGTAAGGATTTAAACCACCATCACACCCTCCCTCTACCCAAATTCGCAATAAATAAGTTGGCTGCAAGAGCGAAAAGGACACTGCGAATGAAAGATCACGGGTTGATACATATAATAAAGTGGTTTTCACATAACTCTCCGAGTGACAAAATCTAAGTCTCCCCTGGCCCCGGGTCGAGGAATTGCGACAAAATTAGAAGCAGAAGCAGAAACAGAAACAAAAGGGGGTAAAGAAAAAGATTTGAAACCAAGAAAAGACGAAATCAGGAGTGACGAGTACCTGCGACAACATTGATATTTTGATCTCTGTACCTCTCAACAAAAAGATCGATGGTGTCTTTGAAAGCCTTGGGATCAAGAAGCAGCGTTGTTATGTCCTGAAACAAAATTCCTGAGACAGACAACAAATGCAGGGTAAAAGAAATTATTAAACGAAGGGAAAGAAAAGAGATGGTTATGTGAGAAGGGAAGAAGAGAGAGGAAACCTGGCTTGGGAAAGTCAGGGATGACTCGGATTGCAGAGGAGATTCTCTCCAAGCGCGGGTCTTGTTCATCTTTAGCGTTTTTCAGAGCCATTCTGGTCACTCGTCTAGCTGCCCAACCAAACAAAGACAAAGGAATGTTTTATTGTGTGTTGGGAGAAAGACAAAAACAGTTACAATTGGAGAGAGAGAAGGTAATTGATTGAAAGTTACGTACGTGGAGGAGTGGAACGGCGGAGGACGGTGGCCGGAGAGTTGGAAGAGGGGAGTGAGAGAGGGAATCTGGGAGAAGGGAAAGAGGGGAGAGCAGCAGTGACGGCTGACCCAAACGACCACGAAATGGAGCAACACACAACCCGCATTCTCTTCTTGTTTCCTCAGTTGTCACTTTTCCATTTCCACAAAATTAAAAAAAACCACAAAAAATAATTAAAATAAAAACATATATTTCTTGCAAGTGCCCAGATTTCGCATTCCACTCTACACTCACACCTCTTAAATTCTGCTTTATTGGAACGCGGGTCAATTGGCTAATAATAACCCCCAAAATAAATAATATTAATGATAAAGAAATAAAAATGGTCGGTGAAAGGGCATTTTGGTCCAACCAAAGTCTACCAATAGTGAGCCTCCTATTTACTTTTGGTGCTTCATGCCTTTATCAATTCCTTTGCCCTTCTTTCTCCCAATTTGCCAGTTGATGCGGTAGGTGAGGTGAGGTTCCATTCAATCTGAATAAATATTTTTTAAATTTTAAATTTTTAAACATTTAAATCTTACAAAAAATATATGTACACACACTCTATTGTCACTTTATTCATGAAGTCAATTTCTGAAATATTTACATTAAATAAATTTAGGCTGAACTATCAACATGTTTTATCTTTTTAGAATAATTTCATTGAATTTCTTTGGTGAACTGCTTTATTAAAGTGTCAATCCACTCTTGTAGACGGTGAATTAAGATTTTCAACCTCATAACTAAAATAAAGGTTTAGTTGGATTTGTTGAACAATGATATTTTGATAACTTTCTCTTATAATTTTAGATTATAATTTTAGGTTATATTTTTTAAGTGATTCTCTATCTTTTCATTTTACTATTCTCAATCTTTCAAAACCAATTAAAAGATGTTACATCATATTTTAAGAGAAAATAATTAAAATTTAATAATAAAAAAATATTTTTCTTTTTTGATTACAGGTTTGACTTTGTTAAAATTTGTGGTAAGTCGACCAATTGGATTACAAAAATAAATAAATAAAAACATACAGATAAAAAAATCATAACATTAATTATAATTAACAATTCTGGTTAAATAAACCAAATATAAAGATAACTTATTCTAAATTATATTTTGATGACAAAGTTTAAACATTAGTATATGTAGATGAAGATGAAGATAAAGAGAGAAACTAAAAAGACAAAAGGTTAGTCTATGTAAACCTGAAGGAAGAGAAATTTGATGTTTGTACCAACACACTCAAAGATATAACTTAGAATATTAGAGCAGACATGATTGTTAAGTTGTGATAATATTAAATCCATATAGCTATAACGCACATGCACATGAGAATATCCTCCGGAGGCAACTCATGGAGAGTTTTAAAAAATGTTAGATTCTTAAACTTGTTTATCTAACTAACAACAGTAAACATATATCTTGATTTGCTATAATTGATAATAATAAAATATTAGAAAAATATGCATTGGAGAGTGAAAGAATTCACTTAATAGCACACACACAATTTAGAAAAACCTTAGGAAAACTCGTATTTATAGGGATTGATATATTATAGATACTGTATAACTTTCCCAATAACATAAAAATAGAAAATAATGGTTAAAAAAATAATACTCTTTTCTTTTATAGGTGGTAAAATGGATTAGTTGTAAAAATTGAGTTAATTCGAGAGTGAAAATTGTAAAAGTAAATAAAATTTGAATATTTTATTATTTAAATTAAAAAATTGTATAAATAGTTTGGTTTTTTATATATCTAAATATATCTCAGAGATCATAAATGGAGATTAAAACACCTCTATGTGATCATAAGTTGTTTTTCAGAAAGTTTTTCTCTGTCATTTTATTTGTTTGAGTTGATTTTGTAGGAAGGGATGCATGGCTAAGATTAAGATTTTGCTTTTTGAAGTTTTTGGAAGCAAAGATGAATCTTTAATAATTTATGAGTATATTAAAATTGTTGTTCAGAATATCTTATGTATGTGTAGATGAGAATAATAGAATTAATAGTTCAAGCTTGATTTTTTTTTTCATTTAATTTCAAACAATATATTTAAACTTGAAATTGTGTAGGAAAATTACTGGCAAGAGCAGTGTAATGATATTTTCATAATAAGAGTTTAAGAATGTCCACATTAATTTTTTTAATTATTTTTTTGCTCTTTTTTTTACTATGTTGGATTAACATTTAAAATTTTAATTATGCATAATTAATATTAACCATTATAATTGATGAAAATATAAAAAACCTTAGTACGAAAAAGCGTTTTGTAATTAACATGTATTAAATAAAACTTATAACATTATACTATTTTTAATGTATCATATTTTAAAGTTTCACGTGATTGTAATTTTAAGTGTTTCTTTGATCTTATATTATTAATAATTATATTAATATAATTATTTATTTTATCATTTCATATTATATTATCTTCTGTATTTTAATTTATTTACTCATTTTCCCCGTCAAACTAATTATATTAAAATGTGTGATTGTTGGGGAAATTCCAACCATAAATCGGTTATGGGTAATTTAATAATGATAAATATGACAACCGTAATACCATTATAAATTAAAACAAAAACAAAAAACAATTAAAATTTTGTAGTATACCACTTTAAAAAATTGAAAACAAAAAATCTTCCGACCATTTAACGTGAACTTTCTTATAATAAATACGAGTAATAAAAGTTGTATCATCAGAATTATTTTATTACAATACACTCTCTGAAAGTACTGAAGAAAAAAAACAAGAAAGTGAATAGTACCAACAAATTATTAATTACTCAAATGTTCAATGTTTTCTTTTTTATGCATGAACATGAATTGTTTTTGAGTGGATCAATTTTGTTTGTCCTTGAGCATGGGTAGGGCAAATCTAGAAACCGTGGGAAAATAGTTTGACAAGTGCACGTGTGAATTTGGATGTTTCGCGTAGCTTTTTTCTAACTTCTCATTCCAAGTTTCTAGATTCTCAGTATTTTCTAAACAATGGACTTCAAAAGCAGTAGTTGTTGTTTCTTGTGTTACCACTATTCCACTAACCCCCACGAACTTCAAAACTAACAAAATCCAACTTCTTCTACTTCTTTGCTTCTATTTGATAATTAATTATATAATTACGTTGTTTTAGGAATATGTAAAAACTATAGTATAACTAAATTATAAATTGTCTTATAAAAGTATACAAGTTTTTTAAATAAAAAAAATCATTATTTTAATATAAAAATATAGACTAATTTTATAAACATATTATTATATTTATGTGATTTGAATACACATAATTATAAATAAACAATGAATACAATTATTACTTATATTTTAAAATTACTGTAATTTTATATTTAGATAATAATATTTTAACTTTTTTTATCAGATATCTTCAATTGTTTATTTTACTATTTTTGTAGTGATGTAGTGTAATAATTGAAAAATGACATGGTAGTGAATTAAAAATGAGTTAAAAAAATGGATTAAAATGTTATTGTTGTTTTATATTTTTGTCTTGTGATAAATACTTTCTAATATTGAAAGTCCAACTTTCATGGATGTTAACATGGATTTCCTAGTGTAAGTATTATATATCATCTCTTAGCATGTGAATATTTGTATGATTACTCTTTACTAGAACATTTGGAAATATATATATATATAGATATATATATATATATATATATATATATATATATATATATATATATATATATATATATATATATGAACAATTTTCTACAATTAAGTCATTTATTTTTTTATAAAAATATTTAATTTTCTATTTTAAAACTAATTTGAATTATCTGCAATTTATTTATTCAAGTTTTAATACGAGTGACATTTTTAAATAAAACAAGAGAGATAATGTAAATTTATTCACAGAGGTGAGAGTTATTTATTGAAAACACAAAAAAGGTGAATGTTTATTTAAAACATTGGAGTTGTGAGTGTTATTTTATTAAACCATGCAACACAATGTTTATGAGATATCTTTTTTACTCTAATCTTATTTCTCAAAAACTCCTAAATCCTTTCATCAATAGAAAAACACGATCACTTTTGACAACTATAATCATAATAAAACATTAAAATATTTAAGTTAGAATATTATTCCTACACAAACGATATAATTTTAGCCCGCCATAATTATATTGTAAGTTTTTGTTGGTATAAAAAAGAATCTTGATTGAAAGTAAATTTATTGTACGGAAGAAAATCTCATTAACATGTCTAAAAAAAATTAGGATCTATGTTCTTGATTCAACTTCAGGCATCATGTGTTACATTAAAATAAAAATCAAAGAAAATAAACAAGAAAACATCATGTGTTACATTTAACTCCACGTGAATATCTACTTTTTGAGAAAATAATGAACTAATAAGCTATATCAAACACTGTTTTGTAACATTACTCCGATGATGGTTGTTTTTCTTTTTCTTCAGGAAAAACCATTTTGTAAAACCGGTTTTGTAGTTTAAAGTTAGGAATTGTTAGGTGTTTTTCCAAAGCTTGACTTTGCAAAATTAATTTTTGTTGATACTAAAAGTTGTTGTTCCGCGAGTTTTAAAAACATATAAATTTTAAAGAAATTACAAAGTATGGGTAAAGCAGAAATTATCACTATTTTGTAATTTATTTAACATTTTTTCGGTAATTTTTTTTGAAAAACTCATGGGATGTGAAAAACCTTTAAAGTTACGAGTGAATGAAGCATTGAGTGAAGTTAGCTGAACTACGTTTGAATTGTGTAGATGGAAACGGAGGAATCAGGATTCCGTTTGGACAGAACGATAGCCACAAATCTTATACTTCATTGTTGTTGAAAAAGGGAAATAGCATTTGCCAAACAATTCTGCATATATTCTTGAACCTTCTTCGACACCATAACCTACTCCACTTGTCCTAATTCTACATAAATTCCAGAACAGAAAATAGTGGTGAAATCTCTCTCACACAGACACACACTGAACTCTTCCTCACACATGTTTTCCCAATCACAACATGTGATGTAGCAAGAAAAATTGCAATGGAATCTGCATTACACAGATACATGCACATACACAATTAAATCTGAATGATGCATCAATCACTCACTTTCTATCTACTCGATTATTCAATCTGAGGTCGCACCCATGATATTGACTCGGAAAAGTCGTTGGTGGCTAGGTAGCTACTGACACTTGCCTACCGGCTGCTGTGTGGACGAAACCTTAATTTAAGCCACATTCCCTTAACTTAACAAATTTGACATCTTTCTTTACTCTTTCTGGATTTTGACTTTTGAAACTTGAACTGGTCTTCTAATTAGTTCACTTGCATTTTTCTTTTTCCTTTTTTTTAAGTTAGAACTAACAATTTATTTGACCGACTTAAAGGTCCACTAGCCACCAAGAAAACTATTTGCTTAAACACGTGCTATTCTCTTTTTTTACACCTGTATTGTATAATATAGTACTAACTCTTTGAGATGGCCACTTCCTTTCTTTCCTTGCGCCTACTTTTCCCAGCACTCCTCACGCAACTTCCCTCAAATCCTCACCTCCTTATAAATCCCCCACACCCCATTCTCCACTCTCACACTTCATCTCCAAACTCAAAACTCAAAACACTCTCTCTTCTTCAAATGGCTCTCCAAGCTCTTCAATCACCCACCACCGCTAACCCATCGTTTAGTCCCTTCGAAGAACCCAATCACACGCCTTGGGCAAAGGGAAAGCGTTCTAAGCGTCCCCGGATGGACCAACAACATCCTTCCTGCACGGAAGAGGAGTATCTAGCTCTCTGTCTCATCATGCTCGCTCGCGGCGGTTCTCCTGCTGCCGCCGCTGCCATCCCCACCGCCTCCAAGCCTGCTCTCTCGGACAACAACCCCGCCAAACTCACCTACAAATGCTCCGTCTGCAACAAGGCCTTCTCCTCTTACCAAGCCCTCGGCGGGCACAAGGCCAGCCACCGCAAATTAGCTGGCGCCGCCGAAGACCAGCCCACCTCCTCCAGCGTCACCACCACTTCTGCCTCCAACGGCGGAGGTAGGACCCACGAGTGCTCCATATGCCACAAAACTTTCCCGACAGGACAGGCCTTGGGAGGACACAAACGATGTCACTACGAAGGCAGCGGCGGTGGTAACGGTGGTAACAGCGCCGTAACCGCCTCCGAAGGTGTGGGGTCCACTCACACAGGAAGCCACCGCGACTTCGATCTGAACCTGCCGGCTTTTCCGGACTTTCCAACGAGGTTCTTGGCTGAAGAAGAGGTTTCCAGCCCCCACCCATCGAAGAAGCCCCGTCTGAATTTGACCATCCCGAAGATTGAAATCCCTCGGTGTTAATCCATTGATCCAAAAATATTGAGTGTTTTCTAAGTTATTTGGATTCATTTGTTCTTGTACATATACACAGTACTTGGACCTTGTTTTCTGGCTTTAGAATTTAGATTGTACTTCTAAAGTGGTGATTCAATTAAATTCAATTCATTATTTTTTACCAATTCCTCTGTAATAGTAACAGTAATAGATGCGGAACCGCGTGAACGGTGGGGCAGATGTGTTGAGCTCACCTGCGCGTGTTTCTTTCGGTTCCTGGGTATGTAACGGTTTTTCACTGTTGATGTAGTCCAGGAATATTATAAATATAAATTCCTTTTTATTTTGTTTTAAGAAATTAAACTTGATTTAATTTTTAATGTTGTAGATGATTAAGAATGGGAGTTAAGAGTGATGTAAGGATGAACAGAGGGGATGTTTGGTGTGCAGATAAGAACAAGGGTTTGGTTTTGCCTTTTAAACGGTGTGATGAGGACGACACATGGGTTACTTATCCATACATTGTAATAATCGGTTTAGAGAGGATTGAAGGAAGAAAATAACGTAGCGGTTTGAATTAGAAGCATTGTAGCATTGTGTGGTCTTGCGACACGTTACGATGGGTTTGAGAAATTTTAGAATTAGTAAAAGAAAAGGTGGTTTAGTTGGGCAAGGAGGTGCCCAATTTGATGCCAAACTCTGGTGGTGTGGAATATTCGCGTATTGATTCTTGGTTTGCAAGTTTCAACTCTGTGTATGTTTGCGCGTTCAACTTAATGAGTGGGAAAAAGTCTACCCAGAGAACCATTAAAAGTGTTCACACCGCCAACGTGTAAATGCCCTTCTTTTTTTTCTTTTTCCAATCATCTGCACATAACGCATAATTGACAGCTTTTCCAGTCATGCCTCCTTCACACATTACCCACCTTTCACTCCTCATTCTATTATTTTTTTCTTTTTTAAATATACTTTTCTCCGAACAAAATTTTGATATAATTTAATCTCATAACTTTTAATTTTTAAAATATTTGAATTTAATTGTTAAATTTATTTGATATATATTTTATGATAATATTTTAATTATTTATATTATTTCACATATTTTTATTTAATATTAATTAATAAATACGTTTTAAGAAAAATAATTCTAATTTTTATTAAAAGTTAAATAACCAAAAATATAATCTTCTTTTTTTCAAGAGATTGTTGTGTTATTACAAATTCTTTTCTTTAATAAAATTTATATTATTGTTATGTAAATATTTATATCTTTCTTCCGAACAAAGTGGGAATATAGAGATACAAATTGTTGACAAGCGAGTGAAATTAGATGAAAATATACTTACAAAAATTATCTAACACTCAGGTTATTAAAAAATAAAATAATATATGAGAGATTAAGTAAATATTATATGTGATAATGCCTTACATTTAGTAACATAAGTAAAAAAAAATGTAAAATGGTAATTGATCGACTAATAAAGTTAATTGAAATAATATATATCATTTAATTTATTACTTTATACATGTGCATTGTAGCATACTCATAGTTGTATTTATTGTGATATAATACTTTGTGTTATAATATAATTGTATTTATTACAAAAATAATAAATATATTTTGTAAAATATTATAAAAATATTTATTATAATTGTATTGATTTAACATTATTTTTCAGGATGTAGGAGAAGTAGATTATTAATTGATAATCCAAGACTAATTTTTATAACCCATATAAATCATCAAAATATCTATCATAATATTAAAATTAAACTTAAACGATCACTGTTAATTTTTATTTTGAGAATAAGTTTATATAGAGCAAATTAGGTATTCATTCAAGACTACCATTCAAAATGTGTACATATTTATATATATATATACGATTTTGTTAATGAATGATTGTTGACAAGTATCAAATCTAAAAGTGTGGTCTATGATGTTGGGTGTTATACATGACTAATTAAAATTGACAACTCATTTGAAAATATCCGATAATGTTATATAGTATTACGTGTGGCGTTTATTTTTAATTTTCATTCTTAAACATGGATTTTAATTTAAAGAACTGAAATAATATTTTTAAAATTTAATTCGTCTGAAATTTCAAACATTATATATAACAAATAACTGGATGATGGTGAAATTGTTTTTTATCACAATGATTGTAATTAAGTTTTGCTTGAAACAGAGTTAGATGGATTGCAAATTATCGAAAATGTGTATAGATATTTATGTGTGGCTCTGACTTGTTGATGAAAGATCATTGAAGGATACCAAATTCAAAATCTTGATCTATATTGTTCGATGTTATAGTTAACTAATTATGATGGACAACTCAGTTGAAGATATTCGACATGTGCGTTAACGTATTTTAGAAAAATACATTACTCTAATTGACCACTTCGTATTTATAAATCAGAATCTTTTTTTTCTTTTCTTTTTTTATTGACAGGATACGAAATCAACCAACCTGTTGGATTGCTTTTAAAAAAAAAAAAAGTTAGATAAAATTTGTTGTATCATTTTAAGTAGCGCCATGAACTTTGGAGAATCCTTGTTGCCATGTCCAGCTTCTCTGAATCTTCTTCTTCCCACGACACCAATTTTCCACTTCCCAAATGCGGCGCCCCTCAAGTAAAGTAACAATTACTATATTCTTTTTAAAATTCAAGTGCTAGATTAAATCAACTTCTTTACACCCACCAATTTTTGTGTTATAAATTGTGAACTTCATATATATTGTCACACACACAGATAAAAATACTTAAATTTGAGGGCAGTATAATGATGAACTTAAATGATGGACTAGATAAAGTTTTAAATGCTATGATTTTATTTTATTTTTAAATAATGCGTTATTTTTAACATAGTACTTTCTTATACCAAGAATATATTATATTAACATCGTAAGTTAAATTTAAACCTAGTTTAACAATGTAAAAATATAAACTTTGTTTATGTATGTTTAAATCGGTCAAAATTCCAAAGTTATATACTGTAAAAGAGACTCAAATACAAAGTTCTAATTATGACAGTTTATTATAAGATTTTTAATTATCAGTTGTCATTATTGACATCTTTCAATTATGATTTTTATGTTGTTATCATTAACTTATATTAATTATCAATAAAACTCATGGTACTATCAAATTATATATACACTATATGACAGTATATACATTATTGAATATTAAACACTTCTATATTCATTAGATCCTCTCGTGAAAACACATCATTAATGAAAAATATTATCATCTTTACTTTTGAGAATCATTATATTAACTAGGAAATAAGATTAACACAAGGATACACAAAGATATAATGTGAAAACTTCAAATTTAGAGAAAAATCACGGTAATTGTCTAAAAACAACCAGAGAATAATACTACATGAAAATTTGTACAACATGTATACCACTTTTAAACACATAGACCACAAATATAATGACACTCTCCAAAACAATAATTTAATCTAAATTAAACATCACAATACTCTACTACAAAAATATTAAAAGAATCAAATACAAATTTAAATCGTTTTTAACTTGAAATAAAAAACACAGACTTAAAATTCATTACCGATCATTCACTTATTTATTATAAGTTATACCACCCACTTACTTATCATAGATTATATGAAACTTTTCGAGATTTATTATTTTTGAGTCCGATAAATCCATATCACTCTTGAAATGATTTAACCATTAGAAAGTTTTATGCAAATCTCCCCTTTAATATCTTTTAGAACTTAATCCAAAATACCGATTAATAGCAATCCAAGTTTTAAAAAGTATTAACTCTACAACAAAACTTCACGAGGGTGGTCCCATTTATATACTATAACTTTTTCTTGTATATTCATTTAACTCCAACAATAAATTTACAATCTTGAGATTTGACACACCATTATGGAAATCCACAAACCTATATGTCGACGTGTAGCGTAACTGCACCATATCATGGAACCAGCAACTTCAAAATCGATTCAATGAAATAGTCAATTTCTTAATGTGTAATTCCTCCCCAAACCCCGCTGTTTAGCATGGTTTAATTTGTTAGAATCAGAGGAAATGGATACAATATGAGATCAAGGTTAGAATAATTAAGGATAATCGATACAAAATCATGCATTCTTTAAAAGTTTTGTCAAAGATGAAAATATCTAATCTGTATGTATTATCAGTTTAAAAAATTTACATTAATAAAAAATTCATATAATTAGAAAGTATAGTATGTCTAATTTTTAAAATAAATCTCATGAAATCTGACAATTTAAATCCTCAATCCTAAATTTTAAATCCTAAAATTTAAATCAAACTTGTTATTTGAATGAACATGTGCGTAACAATTTATTAGACAAGTAAAAAACTAGAGACGAGATTGTGGCCATCAATAAAAGAAAAAAAAAATGAATGTTCATACTTTTAGTGGCATCATGATACAAACGGATCTTAGTGACTAGACCAATATGAGCTAATTTATATAGGGATTATTTTTTGTATTTGTTTTTTCTTGTTATAGGCACACGTCCCTTGGTTACACACCAGCATTCTAGTTTTTGCAACACAAAATAATTGTTATTTAGAAACGTGGAATACAAACCCAACAGAAAGATGTGTTTTTTATGAAAGGGGCCAATGGCCCAAAACAAACAGAAAACTATGTTTTTTTTTTTATCAGTAAAAGAAAAAAAAAGGAAAACTATGTAGTTCCATTTAATTATATTTCAACCATCCTTCCCCCAAATCACCTTTAATTAAAATAGATATACAAATAAAAGAATCTCTGTAAATAAAATGTCAATTGAATGAATAGTATTCTAGAAAGGAAATCATAAAATAAGATGAAATTAGTTGATTTTCAAAACAGGATGTATATACACATTATTTTCAAAATATCAACTAACAAAAATAACCTAATTTATATATTTAATATTTAAAAAGCAAAAAATAATAAACATATAAAATTTGTTCCTTATTTTTATAATCATAATAAAAAATTAAGTAATAAATTTACAAGTTAAAGGCTTTTTTAGAAATGATTGGATTTGTAGTTATTAATATTTATTTTGAACATATGTCAAAATTATGTCAAAAAAAATATTATCTTTTAAATTAAACACTTTATAGATACGTATGTTATATAAATGTGGTATGCGTGTCGAATATGGTATATGTCTTTTATGAGGTGTCTTTGAGCTTCATAGATAAAAAATTAACTTTTCTGGTAAAAGTTAATGAAACAAATGATATATTATATTATATTTATGAAAAAAAGGTTGTTTCAATAAGTTTGACTATCATTTGAGAACTTTTGTAAAAGTAAAATGGTCTTAATAAAAATTAATTTTTGTATTTAAAGAAAAAAGCGAATAACAACGAAAAATAATATCAAACAATAATAAAATTAGTGTTAAAATACCACTGTCCTATATATATTAATATATTAATATATTATAAATGAACTCTTTCAAATGTTCATCGACGGGAGGAAAAAAGAAAATTATAGTCAAAACAGAATGGAATACACATGCCAAACCACCCCCCCTAATACAGGGGAAAATAACCGGATTCCTTACTAACCGCATCATAATTATACCATTTAGGAGCTAATTACACGACAGATAAAAAAGATTCAACTAAAATATAACATCCTACACGGTTTATGTACATACTTTGACCTTTTTTAAAATAACAATAGGAAAAAGAAAAAAAAAACCTGCATCTTAAAGCATGAACTTTCAATCCTGACAATTTGGTTTGCATATGCATTGACGCGAGGCGAAGATAAGCACACCAATTGGTAGCACGCAGAATCATAACTTACAATACGTTAGCAATGAATGTGAGTTTGGTCATACATACAGTCATGTGTTTGTTACTTTCAGTGTTGAGCTTCAGGTAAGCACTTCAGTTGTGAAATATGCGTTCTAAGGCTACACTCTCTAACCTGCACGCGTAAATATTTTGTCAATAAGCTTGCAGCCATCCATTTGAGTTTAATGAAAATCAGCAAAATACTTTTCTTCACTACTTCTTTTTCATTACCTGAATGGTTGTTACCATTGATAAAAGGTGTCTGCACTCATCAAGCAAAACATGCTCCTGTGTAATCAAGTTGGCAACTTCGACCACCAACGAATTTACATATCCAACCTATCAATTGTAAACGCTTTTCAGACATTTTAGCACGTCAATGGACCGTACTTAAAGGCATCAGGCATCACAGTTCCTAATAATATCTTTGATGCATTAAGTACTAAAAAATGTAACTCGACTTATGAAACTTGGCCTCGGAGTTAGAAACCAGACTAATCCTAACTATTTTCACGAGTCATAAAAATAAACTCTGTAACTCAGTAGTCACTCATACATGTAGTTAATTTTAAATGATGCAGAACAGAGACCAGGGTTGCACAGTCAAACAAACAAGAATCTGTGGCTGTGTAGAAAGGCGGGGTATGTAAAGTGGACATAAGGTGTAATAAATTCAAGTTAGAGAATGGAGGGAAATAAAGGTGGTGGCATGAAGTCAACAAATAATAATAGAAATGCATAAACAGAAGAACAATCAGAGGAAAACTTGATAGAAGGAAATAAAAGTGGTAACATCGAGTCAACAAATAATAATAAAACTGCATAAACAAAAGAATAATCAGAGCAAAACTTGATGGAAGGAAATAAAGGTTGTAACATCAAGTCAACATATAATAATAAAAATGTGTAAATAAAACAACAAAAAGTGCAAATTTACCAAAGTGATGATTTTTTTTTTTAAATTTATCAAAATGGATAAAGTTTTCATAATTTATCCAGTAAATTACAATAAAAAATAGTATTTTAATATATGATTTTAGTTAATTAAGTTGTGCTTGTAAATATGATTTTAAATTTTTTTAATGAGAATCTATATGGAAGTATTTTTTTAATTAAAGTTGTGTTAGCAAATCGGAATTCAATAAATACAAATAAAAATTGAGATACTAAAAAGGAAAAAAAATATAAACATATATTAAAACATAGTTTTTATTATGAAGTAATTTCAAGTAGGATTAGTTATATCAACACTTGTTAAATTATTTTATTTTAATAAATTATGGAAAAAATACAAATATTTTCAGTCACGACTTATTCATTTATAAATATATAATTATTTTTAAATTTATCCATTTTAATAAATTACAGAAAATAATTGGAGTGCACGGTTTGAATTGACACTCCTCATTTGTCGCAGTTAAGGCTTATGCACTCAACCCATCTTTGTTTATCATACAACAAATGGCATTAGGTAACGATTTTAACTCTTTTCCCAGAAAGTGGTTCACCGCTTGTGATTGCTATCAGAAGCAAGGGAAATTGTCTTTGCAATGCTAGACTTATTATGGCTTATCCTTTTCTTCTGTTCTAAGACCATCCATATCTGAAATCCATATTTTAAGCATCCGACTAATTTAGTGTAAAACTATTACCACCAACAAAGCTTATTCTAACTTTTTTAATGTCACTGCATTTCCAAGGTTGAATTTGAAACCTTTTAGACTTGAGGTGTTTTAAGTAAAACAAGCAGAGATACTTCACTACCATAACATAATAGGAAATTCAGGATCCAGAGACCAGGTGATCCCCAAAAAAAAAAACTAATTTATTAACAAACAGAAAATCAAACAAAAATTATGTTCAGCCAGAAATTCAAATAATAATTGATATCTAAAATCTTTATCTATGGTAAAAAGAATATGCACCTTGGGTAAGAAAAAGCATATGGAGGATCCCATGGCCTTCATTATATCCACAGCTGAACAAACAGCATCCTTCACTTTATGTACATCTACCTGACAGAAGATTTTTATATTATTCCCAAAACATGCTAAGCAGTGATATCAACTGAATCATTATGACACTACCTATCATCAAAGGAAAAGACGAGTGAACGAAAAGCAAAAAGTAAATACCTTGGCCCCATCAACAACAGGGAGGCGGAGAGTGCTAGCCTTTAAGGCTTCAATAGCTCCGGCAAGTGAACTTATGTAAACTTCATCCAAAATAGCCCAATCTTCCAAATAAACCATCTACAGTGAAAGTTTACTTTAGAATTTGGGATACGAAAGTTCATGTGGAAGAGAATAAAATTCAAATCTTATTATCAAGCTAAAATTATACGAACAATTCACAGGGTAACGGTAGATCTTACTTGCTTTTTGAGGATGAAAACCAGCTTCAATTTATGCTTCAGCAATTGTAGCTCTCTCCTTTTGGAACTCACAGATTGTCGTAGTTTAGTGGTAGATGCCCAAGCATCATACAGACAATTCTAATAAAAGAAAAAAAAAATCAGCAGTCAATTTTACATGTACATCCATAACAAATCACAAGCATGATTTTATCACTAACTAAGATTGCTCATGCTAAAAGTTCAAGATGAACTAATGTAACTCTGGTGAGCTTCCACAACGTGTGACCTGGACTAATCATGCATATTCAATGCTACTGTTCTCTAATGTCACCTGTTGTAGAGTCCTGAAAATCAAGAAACTCTAGCTAGCTTCTACAATGCGTGAGCTAAATTGGTTAATTCAATTTAATGAGTATGACCTCCAAATGCCATTCACCGGAATGTTTTAAAGCTCAACATGAATTCAAAAGAACCTGGTCAACTTCTACAATGCGTGACATTACACGACCTGAACTGATCTTGCCTATTTAACGATTGCACTCTAATTGTCACTCTCAGAGAGTCCTAAATCTCAATGTAAAATAAACTTAAGAAACTCCGGTGAACTTCTGCAGAGATTACTCACTCTAATTTATTCCAAGACAAACTCGCTGAGATGGAAAGAAGCTATAATTATATATTCACTTATAGAAATCATATCCAAAATATATAATAATAAATTGCAAGTATAATTCCGTTGAAATAAAACCATACCTCAGCATTGGATTTCTGTGAAGAGAGATCAGAATCTGCCCTGGCGTTGACAAAACGCCACTGCAAGAGGCGGTTATGGAGAAGCCTCAGGGAATGCGCCTCCACAATTCGGTTCTCTCCCACCCTCCCTCTCTTAACATCAACGGCAAAACTCAAAACAGAAGGCTCGTTGGTGAAACCGTTATAGGACGCTCCGTTTCTGAGCCTCAAGGGGCTCACACCTCTGGAAGAAGAAGAAGAAGAAGAAGAGGCTGCCACTGCATTAGAAACCTTGTTCGGTGAAGCAGGACGAATAAAAGAAACCTGCCCCCTGCTATTTATAACTCCTCGCGGAGACGATGTGCCGTCCAACGGCGATTTTCTCGGCGCGACGAGTTTGGGAGAGGAAACGATGTTCGTTGTCGGTTTGGCTTTGTTGACGGTGATCCAGAATGACTCCCCCTGAAACGACACGGATAGGCTTCGTGTTATTGCGGAAGTTGGAAGCATTTTGCCAGACGACGTCGTCGTGCGGGTGGCGCCACTAGTGCCGGTTCGTCTTCGCTCCACCGACTGTGATCGTTTGGGCGTGAATGGCGACGGAGACCGAGGAGAAGACGACGACGACGATGAGGTGTAACGAGGCGCGAGTTTTTTGGGCGTGGAGATTGCAGCTTCTACCATTGTGGTCGTGATAGTGTCATGAAGCGTTGAACGACGAGTTTCTGAATTGGGCCAAGAGAAAAGGAAGAAGTGAATTGAAAATGAAGAAAATGGGAAGGAAGTTTTGACCGTTACGGTGGAATGCGGAAACCAGGGTTTTGGAGTGTAACTGTCGCATTATAAGTAATAAAAATGCGGAACTAAGGTTATGGCTATGATTTTGTTAGCTAAATGCATATTAATCTGCAGAGTATGGTGGGTCCTGAAACACAGTAATTAATTTGGTTAATTGGTACAATGGGACATTGGCTTCTGCATATCTCATTAATCATGTGTCGAGGGTGGACAAGGACAAGATAATATGATTAAAGCCACTTTCACCTCCCAACTGACAAACCCATGCTTTTCTGATTTATCTATTTCATCAAACACTTGTATATATGAATGAGAAGGATTTATGAAGATCTTTTCTTTATATTGAACTTGAAAAACGCAACCAATTAGGAAAATGCAAAAATAGTTTACCCGAAAACAAATCCACTCGGAGAGACGAAGCAACCCTTTGTCCCACACAAGCACTTGCGGAATTGGTGAAGTGACTTAGTGAAAGGATGAGCGCATGAAAAGAAAAGGATGGTAAGATGAGAAGGGAAAGAACGGAAGTGGGATTGTTGGTTAAGATGGAGGACCACTTATGATTAACTTGATGACTCGTTAAAACCAAACATTTGTTACCAAATTACTGCTAAAAGCATCTTCGCTTAAGAATCACTTCAAACAATAATTTGAGTTTCTTAGCAGATAGTGTTTGCGAACACAAGCATGGTGCTTCACATCACATTGTAATGGCCGTCAAGAATGATGACTAGCTAGGTCCCATTGAATTCGATGATTGAGACTGTGCGAGTTGGGAGTTTGGGATTAATGGTGAAGAAAAGAAAAGCAACTCAGAAAGCATACCTATCAAATTCCTCAGATGGAAATGGGTTTGGAAATGAGAACCAATAATTCTACCTTAACCAAGAAGATAATTCATCAACAAGTTTCAACCAGCTTCTCCACAAGTTTTCTTGGAAACAAAAATAAGAAAACAAAAATTAACTTCTTAAGTTAAAATTAATTTCAGTATGAGTTTAAATAAAAATTTATTATACGATCGGCATAAATGACATGGGTGCTTGTATTTTGGTCGGTTCAAAGTTTTTCACGTTTTTCCATAAAAAAATTATTATATTGACAAGTTAGTTTTGACAAAAAGAAAAGAAATATACATGATTTAATATTTTATTTATTTAATTTTTTTAATAATAATGATAAATTTGAGACGTCAAGTTTAAACATAATTTATTTCTAACATAATTTAGAAATATTTGAGATATATTTGAGACGTCAAGTTTCACTTTGATGTCTAACATAATTTATCTGTAAATAATAGCTTAAACAAACGATGAGAATTTTTTAAATTAATTTTAGATTATAAAAATTATTTTCAATTATTTATTTGTTTAGAAGTTAACGATGGAGAAGTTAGTACAACAAAGGGTACTTAGAAAACAAAAATAGGACTAAAAATTAAAATTAGTTTATATATTAACAAATTAAAAGTCTTTTTTAGCTTTCTTATATATTTTTAATTTGTATGTATGTAAATCAATTTTGATTTGTAGAGAAGTTGATTCTTTTATGTAAAAACTTTTTTGAAAAAGTTGATGCAAACCATTTGATTGTGATTCCGTTGATGAGGTTATGATGATTATAAGCTTCAGATACAAGTATTAAAACAATGATTTCGTTATAATGGAATTATTTTGATTTCTTGCCAAGAAGGGAGTTTATATGAGGAAGATATCTCAATCGTTGAAAAGTATCATTGTTAAATTCTTATAGATCAAAAAAATATTAATAGGATTTTTTTTATTTACTTAGTAACTTAATAATATATTCTGGATATGTTACTGCCACTCTCAAGTTAGTTAGTTAACTAATTTATAAGTTAGTTGGATTAATGCAAAAATATTTATTTATATTAAATTATTTATAAAGTTTATAGTTTATAAGTTATGAATTACTTTAGTTTGTTTATAGTTTTGAACTTATTTAATATTTTTTCGTTATTATTCCCTATATTTGATATATTTTGTCATTTTTATTTTTATTTTTTACCTATCTTTTATTATCTTAATTTTATAAATAATATTAATTATTACACTTCTTTTAATATTTGTTAGAAGTTTTAATTTTTATATAATTAAAATTAAAATAAATTAATATTACAAATAAAAGTAACAGTTAGAAAAACGGGTGAGCTTAGCAAAACGGGTGTAACGGTAGAAATCATAACTGGACCTTTATCCAAAAGGTATTGCTATGAGTAGAGCGTTTATTTATCAAAATTTAGGATCTAACAGCGGAAAGATCTGCCTTATCTGTGAATTAAATAAAATTGTTATGAATAATTTTTTATTGTTGATTAGTTCTTTTATATTAATTGTTTTAAATAAACGTTTGAATTGTTTGCAATTTAGTTGCATTTCATTTGTAACCCTGCAGACTTCTCTTTCATAAAAAACATACAAGAAGCACATTTTAATTTCTTCTCTTTAATTTGGATTTTTTATATGTTGTCATCTCATAATGAAATTACAAGAATATTGTGAGTTTTAAAAAAAAATTAATTTTGGACAAATAGTGTCAACTTGGCACGATACCTCAAAATTAGAAAATTGTGTCATGTTGAAGGATGAATTGAAGTCATACAAAATCATCACAATCTTTATAAAAAAGTTGAAGTTGTATTAACATGATACGACTTCATTATATCCAGACCAAAATTATTTCAGCATAACACAAATTACTTGTTGAAAAATTATTTTTTGACAAATTTTTTTAATAAACTTTTTACAAATTTTCTATAAATAGAATTAAATAGATTAATTTTTTATTTTTTAATCAAAATAAAGTAATAATAGTAATACTTTTTTTTTTACTTAAAAAAGGTAATTTGTCAAAGTTTGTCAATTTTTTTTTGTCCCTTTTTATTTGTTTTGAAGTCATGTCAACTTAGTAAACTTATTTAAATTTGATTTTTATTTTAAAGTTACACCATTCCTATAATTTAATAATAAAAATTATACCAAAATTGGTAAGAAAACTCTTTTTATTCTCTCTTATATACCATATATTCTAAGTTTATATTTCCATAATATTTTCTATTGTTTTTTAGGATATTGATTTTTCATAGTTAAATTTCATATTTGAATAGTGATGTTACTTACTAATTCAGGTTCTCTCTCTCTATATATATAGTATAAGTCACATCTATATATCTCTTATAATCCTCTTTAACAAAAATAGAGTTGCATTTTTCGTGAGAATTTAGTTATAGTCATCCTATAAAGGAGAGATTCTTTTAGAAATCCGAAGAAACAAAATTACTATTTTCATAATAAAGTTTTTATTTTTTATTTTTGCTAAAGTAGATTCTGTCATTTTTTTCTTCCTCGCATTTAGAAGGTTTTCTAAGTTACGCTGATTGTGTATTTTTTTTTTCTATACTGTTAATTTTTTACTTCGGAGAATTCCAGAGAGTTTAATCACTGGGAAAAACTTTACTGGAGACAGATAACTAATAAAGTTGTCTAAGTTCAGCAAGCGGAAAAATATATTTTATTGAATTAAAATGAAATGAGTTTGAGTTTAAATATAAAAATAGTTAAATAATAAGAGGTGTTGAAATACAATTCAAATAATTTCAAATTACATCTTAAATCGATTTTTAGTAAAAGAACTGATCACATTTTTAATAAAAGTATAAAGTAAAATATGTCTTTTAAGTGCATAGTTTGTTTTTCTAAAAGATATAAACAATTGGTGACACTCCCTAACAAATTTTAATTATGAAAAATTGGTAGTGTGAAAAAATTGTACACAAACATGTTTCACATCGATTTAGTTGTTTGACTTTCTATTTAATTTATCAGTGAATCGACCAATATGAAATCAAAACTTTGGTAATTATATCCAAAACTTATTATGAAATTAAATTTGTGAGTCAATTTGATTCGTTACAATTTTTTTTTTTAATATTTTTTAAATGTTATTAAATTAAATTTGGTTCATTTAATTCAAAAATTAAATTTAATCCACAAATTAAATGGATTTAAAAAATGTGAGTTGAATTATAATTTACAAACAATAACTTTTTTATTAATTTTTTTTACTATTTTTCATAATATTTTTATTACTTTTAATTTTATATATCGATAATTTGATTCTTTCAAATAATACAATGTTATTTAATAATGTGAGAATAGTTTCGAATGTTTAAATTATTTGTTTGCAAGATTATTTAAGATGGTAATGTAACTAATATTTTTATAATAATATTTAATGAAATAGGTAAATATTTTTTTCTTAATATTATAAAATAATATATTCAGAGTTAATCAATTTTGATTGTATTGCATTATATTTAAGAATTATGATACTTTTGATAATTTTTTTTTGACAAAGTTTATAAAGTTTGATATTTTCAATACGTATCAAACTGTTTTTTTTTATGTCTAAATCATTTCAAACTTTTCTTTATATATTGAGCTGCTACCACGTATACATTGTCAAAAATTTATCAATAAAATCATGTTAAAAAATAATTTTCCTAAATTTAAAAACTAAATAAGAAGAATAAAATATCTGTAAGTAAGTTAACTCATTTAGGAGTCAAGCTGAAATACAAAATTTGTTACTCATCAGTGAAGTTGAACCGACTCAATTGACAACCAAAGTGTGTAAACCAGATAGACCTATTTTGATACCCTTCTTTCATACCAAACAAGAGAGAGAAAGAGACACAAAACAATGAAGCAGCTAAAAACTGGAAGTAGTTACAGAAATACGCATCTATATACCTTTTTGCTTAGTGCATCAAACGCATATTGCAGTCAATAATTTGTTAGTTGAGAAATCATGTCTGCTTTTAGCACTTTTCATTCACAAATGAAACCATTTTTAATGATTGACTACCGATTTTCCCAGCATCACGATCCAATTAATGTGATTGTAACTCTTGGGTCCGCAACAACGTTTGCTGTGTTGAGGTTGTGACATTCGACAGTGTCGCATAATACGAAGCATGAAGCAACGTAAAGATGTCATGATTTGTAACTGCATGTGTTTAGTTGCCATGTTCTAATGAGGAGGTCCCTATGAACAAAAGAATTGAACAAGAAACAAGTTCTATAAGTGGATCCCGATGATTTGTCCTTTTTTTTGGCATGGGAATGCGACATAACAGCTACCAATAATTTCACATCTTAAAGATCGCGTATTAGGTGGAATCTGATATACCTATGCTGCAGACTAGTCATGCAGGAATGAAAATATATTTTCAAAATGATTCTTCTTCTTTTTCCTACATGGTGTTGATAATCTTTCATTTTTTCATAAATTTATGATTGAAATAGATCTATTAATTGAGGAAATATGTAGCTACCATCAGATTGAGTAGGAAGATGGTCCAACATATTCAGTTTTTCATTTCATGAATAAGTGCTTTTTGTCGTGATGTTGTACCTCCAGAAACTCCAGCATGTGAGAACTTATTGACTTTGTTAGCACTGGTTAGGTCTATTAATTTGTGCTTGTCTCTATGGATGATCATCGCTTTGTGGAGCTTTTTGCAGTAAAGAGGGACCATTTGCAAACTCAAGAACATTTGTTCTTCATTCATTTCGGGTGTCTAAACATACATGGATTTTATTCAAGTCCTAAATAACTTTCCTCGTTTTGTTTATAGCGAAGAATATAAAAAAGGAATAAAGAAACAAATTAGAGTAAATACTAAATGAAAAGAGGTACGAATAACATTTAAGAAAAGGAGAAGAAAATTAGTTATGTGATTTTCAGATAAATTCCACCTAATATTTATGTCCTTTATTTATTTATCTTCTAATTGATAGGTCTTTCGAGAGACAATTTACCAGAAAAATACAAACAACAATGAGACATGGAATCAATTCATATAAAGTATTTACATCATCTTCAATAAAAAAACCTTGGGACAGTGGGTCTTTATCCTTATAGTATTCAGACAAACTTTCAATTATGATACCACTGGTGAGTTTTTTGAGTGAGAATCACTAGGAAAATACAACATTAATGAGACATGAGCCTAACCACATAGGAAATTGACACCATCTTACATAAAAAACCTTGGGACACTAAGTCTTCATCCTACTCAGGCAAATTTCAACTCTGATACCACTGATGGGTCTTTTGAAGGAAAATCACTGGACTAGAAAAATACAACACCAATAAAACATAAACCTAACTCACCCACACATAAGGGATTGAGACCAACTCTAACCTAAAACTTTAAGGTAATGAGTTTTTAAGTTTTCATCTTTATATGGTGCTCAAATTTCTTATTTTTTATTCAATGTCAAGCAAGTAAGTCCACTAGATTATTTAGAGATCAATTCAAAAATCAATTTCTTTAGTAACCAATTCATAATAGAAATTATTTTAGTTACCAATTTAAAAACCAATTATAATTTTTTTAAACTAGTTTAGTTGTCAATAATTTTTAGTTTATAAATTAATATCTAAATTGATCGTGACTAATTATTTTGATCATTAAATTTGATAATTATTTAAGGTTTTTATTGTAGTGAGATGAAGTGGAGGGTGAAAATAAATTGAACAAATTTAATTAAAATAAGGACTTATTTGAACAAAACACAAACAATCATAATTAAAACAGCTAACGTAATATGAATAATGTCAGCTTATACATTTTATTGTCGTTATCTATTTAAACAACAAAAAGACGAAATTGAACATAATCTAACAAACTAGTAACCAAATGCACAACAAAAAAACTAAATTAAACAAGAGGACCAAAATAATATTTAAACCAATAAATTATCATTCCAATAACAGCTTGATACAAAATTTTAGCTTTACGGTATTTGAGGATGAATTAACATAAATCTTTTACACCATTTTGTTTATTGTTTACACCTTTTTGTCTACACAAAGAACGGTAAAAAAAAATTGTTTGAAATTTACTAATCGGTCTTGTTATATATTAATTTTAAAGGATGTTTTCTTAAATTCATAATTTACTATTTTCATTTACTTGAAAATTTTCTTTTAAAAAATAATTATTTTTCTAAAAAAATTAATACGCAAGCTAGCCTTATATATTCCTTGTAATATTTGTCAAAAAAGACTTTCAAAGAACTCTAAATTGGTCTGGCAAAGAGATGAACATATAGACGTTTTAAGTTAGAACATTCCTTGTTTGTGTTTTGTCATTTTAATCTTTATAATTTCTATTTATAATAAATATTTCTCTTAAAAGTTCTAATAAAATCTCCTAAAAATTAAGGAATTGTAATTTTTCATTTTATTATTTTGTTATTATTAAATTAGTAATATATATAATTTATTTATATTTCGTGAAGTATAATTTTTATTATGATTTTTTTTTGTGTAATTCTCATGTTTATTTATTTGTTTTTTAATAAATTTTGATGACATAATCAAATTAATAAACTTTTGATTGTCAATATCAAAGTTTCAACATTAATATTCTTATGTCCGTTCATAAACTAACATTTAATATGTATTCAATCTTAATATGTAATTAGGTAAGGAAATTGTAATTACTTCCTATCAATAGGTTTATATTCATAATATAATATTTTCTTGTTGGTTCCAATTAGAATCAAACTTTTCAAATTAGTTCTGTTTTTGTATACTTAACGCAAAGATTTTCAAGAATGATTGAAACTCTAAAGATCTGTGTAAAGAAAGTGAAATTATTTCTGATTTATATACTTGTATTCATAATATAATATCGTTTTTCGTTAGTTTCAATAAAAAATCAAGTATTTCAGATTGATCTTATCTTTCTGTGGTTAAAACTTTTAAGAGGGGTCAAAATCTTTAGAAATTCGTGTAAGACAAAAACAACTACTTCAAATTTATAAACTTATATTCATATATTGTAATATTTGTTTATTTGTTTCAATAGGAATCCAACATTTGATATTGATGACTAAGACTTTGAAGAAGGGTCGAAATATTACTTATCACTTACAAACATTTAGTCTTTTGTGATAAGACACCCACGACAGATCACAACCTTATCTATCATTACACAACCCTCAAATATTGAAATTAAATTTGATATTAAAATTATAAGTACTCATATTATAAAAATCTATTGAATGAAATGATTTATCCAGCAAGAAATCATAACATCTAAGTCCAATATTAACCTAAATGGATAACAATGAAGAGTGGTGTAGGTCCAGTGGAACCAACTACCACAATAATGCATAATGCATAAAAGAGTATCTTTACATTTTATATATAATACTGCAGAATTCTGAAATAAATATCTGAAATTGAATAGTATAAGTAGCAGTCACCTAAGGCCTAACGATGCCAAACTCAGTGCTTCTTCCACTATATCAACCAATATCTCAGTGGGTTTCTTGGTACAAATCAAGCATCTAATATCTCACATATTTGTGTATAAAAAAAATAAAAGACAAAATCTGATTTTTTTAAAAATACTTTAAAGAAAAATGATTTAACTAATAAAAAAAATACTCAATACATATTTAATAAAAAAAATACTTTAAAGTTAAAACTATAAAAGTGGGAAACGTTTTTTTTTTTTGTGTGTGAATATAATTTAATTACGAACATATTGTTTGTTAAGCTTGATGACAATTTAAAATAAAGTATTTTTGTATAGAATTTAACTAATAGAAAACATGTCAATTTAGTGTAAAAATTTATAAAAAATATATAAAATAATAATGATAAAATCCACTCTTATTCGTTGCAAAATTTAATTACAGATTTTAATTATTCGGTTTTTTAAATAAAGTATTTTTTTTTTATTTTTTTTAACATGTCTTCTAACTATTTGAATAACCAATAATAACTCTAGTTACTCACTTAAGTAAGATATTAATATTACGTTTGACAAATAATTTTAATGTAATTTATTTTGAAAAATATATTTTTCTTTTCATAATTAAATATAGTGTTGGACAAAAATATTAATTTCAAAAATTAAATAAAAAATGGCAATTAGAAATTTTCGGGAATCAAAATTATACATTGGTAAAGTTATTGGAATAAAAAGTGGCTTTAAACCAAAATAATAAACTTGTATAATTATATAATATATATTATAATACTTTTAAGAATAAAAAAATCACCATACACATATATAAAGATGAACTAATGTTATGCTAACAAAAGAACTCTGTAATTCATTAACTAAATTTCATCTAATGGGTGTTGTTAAGATGAATTAACTTGTTTATCATTTTATAGTGTACTAAAGTAGAGTGAGAGACCTCATTTTCCACATGCTCATCCATGATTGAGAGAAAAGCAAGGGAATTATTGGCATTTAGGTTATTTTTAATTGGACATTGATACATGGGAGAATCCTATGGTCAAGATGTTAATGTATACTTACTTCTTAACTGCTCATCATGTTTTGTCCACTGGATCGCTATCAAAACAAAAATACATTAGAAAAAGGGTGAAAACAAACTAATGTAATCATTTATCTAATCCTGTGTTTACTGTTACAATACAAATGTTGTTTTCACCCTTTCAATCATACCTTTTAATATTTAATAATCTTTTAGTGTTTGGTGATTTTTTCTTTTAGGATGCATGACATGTCACATGTACAGTGAAAATGTGTCTAATAGCCATGTCAATTTATTAATTGATTTTTAAAATCTCTCCTTAATGGTGTTAATGTTATTTTTTTTATACATGTTTTTGTCTTTATTTAATCTCTAATTTTATAAATGTTTGGATTTAGTCTTTTTAACCAATTTTTTTAAAATTTATTTAACATTTTAGACGTGTTTCATAAGAACATTTAAGTGTTTATCCCGCTTGACACATTTCCGTTTCAATGTTAACTAAGAAACTGTCTTGAAAACACATTTGAAACGTTAAATAAACTTAACAAAATTTTGTTAAAATGATTAAATTCAAACATTTGTAAAATTGGACGACTAAATTAAGTCAAAGTTTCAAAAATGAACTAATTCTAATTTTTACTTAAAATTAAAGGACTAAAAACATATTTAACCCTATTTTTTTTAACCTTAAGTTCACAAAATATCATTGTCGGGTCAATCATTATATTAAAAGTATTTTGGAGTTTATTTTGCACATATTTTTTGAAAGACACAAAAATGTTAAAAGAGAAAACTCAAATTCCAACTAATGTGAACTTAGGAACAAATCTCAGTGTCCGTTCATTTTTTAAATTATTATTTCTTAGTTGAAAGTTAAGGGTTTAAAATGAGGTATATGTAGATATTATACTCATTGTATATGCATATTTTTCTCTAAAATTAACTACTATTTAATACTTTTATGGTGTATAATGTCAATCCTTTTATATTAAAATAATTAAAAAAAATGGTCCATGCCTTCACTGTGATCAGAAGTACTTAAAAATAAAAGCTATGACAAAAAAAAAAACTTATTTATACGATGGATGTAATGATTGTAAACTAGTTTTTAGAATTAGTGGAGAGATAAAATAATAAAAAGAACCATGGGCACCAAGTATGTCCTTTATTTGAATATAGTTTAACAGTGTAGATGTTGTAATCGAGTGTGTTTGTTTTATTATTTCCATAGTGTTCTTGCAACTCACACACTTACACTTAGTTGGGATAGTACATTTCCACAAGCAATGCCACTTTCTTTTTTTTCTTTGTATATAAGTACACTCCAAACTTTTTCAAAGGTGAAAATATGACATGTAAAGTAAACAGTGAAACAAACCATATATATATATATATATATATATATACGTGTGTGTATGTATATAAAGATAGAAGAGCAAAAGAGATATGGTAAATCCACTATACCTAAATATCTTATCTTTAATTAAAGGATAAATAAAAGTTAATGATCTTAGACCATGTGGACTCCAACTCACAAACACTAATTATATATATAATTAGAAGTTTAAGTAGAGTGGCACTAAGTCCAATTCCTTTTCTTTCTCTGTTAATAATAGCCACACTAAATGAAAGAGATTGTATATTACCTCTTCTGATACATTAAATAAATTATTCGTCTAATAAATTCAACAATTTAGTGAAAAAAAGGAAAAAAAAAAGAGTAAAAGAGTTTTTTTTTTTTTTTATTAAAAATATTTATATTTTTTTTTATTTAACAATTTTA
>Ga0214542_1001789_pt1 | contig 44508 bp, 20 predicted proteins | sample CNSS1metaG_FD_160096 | JGI IMG/M metagenome (GOLD analysis project Ga0214542, IMG submission 160096) | Root nodule microbial communities from cowpea collected in UCLA plant growth center, Los Angeles, California, USA - CNSS1 | ecosystem: Host-associated > Plants > Roots > Nodule | place: USA... | reverse complement strand
TTTGTAATTTAAAGTTTAATATTATTTTAATTTTACTTATTTTTATTTTTATATTTATATTTATTTAATGTTTATATTTTTATTTTTATATTTATATTTATTTAATATTATTTAAAGTTAAAAAATACAAATTCTAAAATAAATTAAAAATGTTAAAAAAAAAAAAATTTACCTTACGGAAGTCGAAGAATTTTTCTTTGCCTTTCCGGAAGTCAAATATTTTTTAACTTCCGGAAGTCGACTTCCGAAAATTTTTTTTGACTTCCGGAAGTCGACTTCCGGTGATACATTTTGACTTTCGGAGGTCATTTTTGACTTCCGAAAATCGACTTCCGGTGATATATTTTGACTTCCGGAAGTCGACATAATTTTGGGGGTGTGGTGTTTGCAGATTTTCTTAAATGGTCAAAGGGTTTTTTGGGAATTTAAAAAAAGTTTGGAGGTGTAGAAGAAATTTTGGAGGTGCAGGAAGAAAGACCCAATTAGGAATGAGGTAAATTAAATTTAGGTATAGTGAGATCCGTAAGACATAAATGTGAGGTAGGGAGAATTTTTGAGTAGATTCCTAAAAAATGCAGAAATATAAAAAAAGATGAATGAGAGAAAGGTGAGTGAATAAGGCATATGCGAGGAAGATCCTTTACTCCACTTTCCCTATGACCTACAAAACCCACTAACATCTTTACCTCACTTCACCTTTTTGCTACCATTCTTCTCTTCCACTTCAACATGAATCCCAAGTTTCCATGGCATCAACGGAACAAAAGGAACAAGGATGTTCTTCATGTTCATTAGTTCTTCTAAGCCTTCACCTTCAAGGGCAACCAACGATCCTTTGGCAATGTTTTCTGTTTTTTTTTCTCTTATGTTGTTTATTGCTCTGTACATGTTTCTCAGTAACATGTTTTCACTGCTAATGCTCAAAACTTCTTCCTCTTAAACTCTGCCGTTGCTGTCTAGTCCTTTCAATATTCTTTTCAGGTCCTTTTACTTTTATAATTGCTTGTTTAGTCTGACTAGGCAAAAGTTCTAACTTCATGGATTCCTGGCTAAATACTTTACGGATTAAGTAATTAGTGTTCACACGATTTGTTCACTGAGAAATTGTTTTAGTTTAAACCATTCATTATTTTAATCTTAATTTTTCTAAGTATTTTGAATTTTAAATCAATTATCATAAATGGACTGCATAACCCGCACTTACTTTTTAAGTGCGAAGAACTAATCCTATGAATTATGATAAAACTCAACACAATATCACATAATTTAATAATTCAGAGAAAGAAAGGATTTAATCTTCACGTGCTACAAAGCTCTTCCTTCAGCGGAGAGGAAAATTAAATTAACCAATAATTAACAATTTTAATTTATCACAAAAGCTACACAGTTATCCATTACAATCAAAATTTATGATGATAATGATGACGTCAATTTGATTATAAATATTGCAATTCAATGCAGTCGACTAATTAATAAATGTATTTGTATTTATATTAAATGTAAAAACTTTTATTATTTTACTCAAACTAGGATGATAAAATATTCGAACGGTGAATATTTTGCTTTTAAAATACATCGATAATTATTGATTTTAAAATTTTAAAATATTAAAGTAATATATTTTTAATACTTAATCTAGGACGGTACAAAAAATTCAACGGAGAAGAAACTCGGGAGTATTTAACTAATTTTTCAACTATGGTATGAGTTTTCTTTACTCGCATATTAAAGAACGAATATCATTGTACACGCGCATGTATGGGTTATTCACACAAATTATGTTAATATTTTATATTAAAATAACTATCATTTTTAATTAAAAATTTATATCAATAAAATATTTTGAATGAACTCACTTTCTCTTTTAAGGTTTTCAAAATTAAAAGAAGTATATTAAATTTTTAAAAAGGAAAATATTACTATTTTTTATTTTTGTTTTAATTGATGTAGTTCACTTGTTTGTTTTTTTATTATGTTTTAAATAGAAAAAATTAGTCAGGTTTATGTTATTTAAATTAAATGAGCTAATTTATATTTTATTATATGTTGATTAAAATTATTCTTGTGGTTCTTTTAATACTCATACATGTATGTGAATATCAACAATTTTTTTTTAATTTTTAAATGTCAAAGAAAATATGATTATAAATAGAAAAATTATATTTTAATAAAATTTTAATAATGTTCACGTGGCGGCATCTCTGGATAAAAGAAAAGTTTTGTGTAACTTAAAAAAAGAAAAAATTTAATATGAATTGAAAAAAAGAGTTTGTCAAATAAAACAAATTGTCAAATTATCATTATTCAATTATAAGGATGTGTTTTATACAAACAATTCATAAGAGCATCTATGTCTCACACAAGTCACTTAACTTAAGTAATAATTAACGTTAATTAGCCATATGTACAGTACACTTAACACTCTAATACAAACCAAACCGTGCCACCTGTATAATGTTCCGTTAATGATTTAAACGGCGTTACAGAAAATGATCAAATAAAACGAATTACGAAAATGAGGACCATTTTAAACATTCGGTCAAAATGGGGACCATTTTAAACATTCTGTCAAACTGAGGACCATCCGCAAAAAACATTATGAAAATGAGACTAAAAAGGTATTTAAGCCTAATAATAATAATGATAGTGAATAGTAATAGTTATTATTATAATCAACTATTATTATAATAATAATCTATAACAATATATAAAAGGGATCCCTCTTTTTATGTCCACTATTCATTTTCCAATTTTATCCTTAATTATTATTTTAAAAATTAATTATTTTATAATTATTTTTTTAACGATTTTTTAAATCTTTTTTATTTTGACCGTTATTTTAAAAACTTTTTTTAAACAGTTATTTTATTTAACAATTATTTTAATATTTATTATATATATGTTCAAAATAAATATTATTGATCTTATAAAAATTAAAATGCGGATACACAGGCGCTATCGCCTGTGTGTTCGCTAATAATAATAATAATAATAATAATAATGATATATTGTTATCGTCTGTGTGTTCGTTAATAATAATAATAATAATAATAATAATAATATATTAAAAATAGTTATAATAATAATACATTCATAAAAATAATTATAGTTGATAATAATAATAATAATTATTATTATAATTATAATTAATAATACAATAAAAAAAAGTATAATTAATAATAATTATAGTTAATAATAATGATAATAATAATAATAATTATAGTTAATAATAATTGATAATGATATAATTATAGTTTATAATAATAGAAGTTGATAATAACAGTAATCGTTATTGTTACAATAATTATATAGTTCTTAATAATTATAATTATAATAATTATAGTTGTTAATAGTATAATATTTTTGAAACGATAATTTTATAAATTAAATATGATAGTAGAAATATTTTACAAGTGGCATTTTTGTAAATTAATAAAGTTGATAGGCAAAATGATAGAAAAACTAATAGAATAGACATGTATCAATCGAATTAGATGAGCATTTTTGATATTTCAAGTTTTTTTAAAATATGTTTGTATGAAAAATCCTTTTAGAAACATAAAATAAAATCTTATATTATATATTTTTCATAATCAGTTTTTTATCATAACTTATTTACGGTGAATTTCATTTTTTGATAATAACGTTTCAGTTATAATTCAATTAATAAGTTCAAAAATTTTAACTATTGATGTACATTTTTATATTGACAAATTAGTTTTTTCTTTAAATATGTTTGATATTTTGTATAGTTCTAATTACATTAAATTAATGTATTTATTTTTTTATATTAATAAAAATAATATATATATATATATATATATATATATATATATATATATTATGAATATATATATTTATATATATTATGTTACTTTTTCAAAATTATTCCTTAAGCATGTCATTGATAATATGAAGAACATGTTGATTATTTTGTAAGAAAATAATAAAAATTATTAAAGGAAAAGAAAAACCGTTCAACAATCTTTGTTTAAAGGAAAGTATAAAACTATAATTTTTCTTTTATTACCTTTGTTATCTTCCTTAAGCATTTTCCATATTTATAAATTTATATATCTTTGACCTTGTAGGGAAATTGACCAGAATATTTATTATTTTTTTAATTGTATGACATGTGATACAGAATATTTATAATAATATGTCTCATATTATTATAATAGTTGAAAAAATTATTTGACACACTTTTATAGTTATTTGAAAGAGATAATTTTCAGTTCTTGTACTATATAAATTAAACTCTCCGTCGTCACGAAATCACAAACCCTAACAATGGCGAAAACTTGTTTGGTTTATCTGAGTGCTGCTTTTCTTCTCCTAACGCTATCCACTTCGTTGGCAGCACCATCGTCAAACCCCTCACTCTATGACAATTTCCTTCGCTGCCTCACACAACAAACAAAATCCTCAACTTCACTCTCCAACATAGTCATCGCCCAAAACAACCCAGCCTTCCCCACCGTCCTCCAAAACTACATCCGAAACGCACGTTTCAACAACTCCCAAACACTAAAGCCGTTACTCATCGTCACTCCCCTCCAAGAATCGCACGTCCAGGGTGCTGTAATATGCGCCAAAGCCGCAAACGTTCAACTCAAAATCAGGAGTGGAGGCCATGATTACCAGGGTATCTCCTACATCTCCGACAAACCCTTTATCATTCTCGACATGTTCAATCTTCGTGCAATTAAGGTGGACATAGCAAACCAGGTCGCTGTGGTCCAAGTTGGCACCACGTTGGGAGAACTTTATTATGGGATCTGGAAGAATAGTAAAGTCCATGGCTTCCCTGCGGGGGTGTGTCCCACAGTTGGTGTCGGCGGCACTGTCAGTGGAGGAGGGTACGGTAACATGTTGAGAAAATATGGCTTATCTGTCGACAATATTATTGACGCTCAAATTGTGGATGTCAAAGGGAATCTTCTGAACAGAAAATCCATGGGGGAGGATCTGTTTTGGGCGATTAGAGGGGGTGGAGGAGCGAGTTTTGGTGTGGTGGTGTCGTATACGGCTAAGCTAGTTCCTGTGCCGGAAACTGTTACCGTTTTCCGCGTTGCGAAGACTTTGGAAACGAATGTGACTTCCACAGACCTTGTGGTGCAGTGGCAGCAGGTGGCTCCAACCACTGATGACCGGCTTTTCATGAGGCTCTTACTGCAGCCAGTGAGTTCCGATGTCGTGAAGGGAGCAAAGACGGTTAGAGCGACGGTTGTGGCTTTGTTCCTGGGAGGCGCGGATGAGGTTGTGTCGATTTTGGGGAAGGAGTTTCCGCTTCTTGGATTGAAGAAGGAGGATTGTATGGAGGTGAGATGGATTGATTCTGTTCTGTGGTGGGACGATGATGAGAGTTTGAAAAACGGTGAGAAACCTGAAGCCCTACTGAATCGGGATGTGAACTCTGCTAGTTTTCTGAAAAGAAAATCCGACTATGTTGAGAAAGCGATTTCAAGAGAGGGGTTGGTGTCGATATTCAAGAAGATGATTGAGTTGGGGAAGGTGGGGCTTGTCTTCAACCCTTACGGAGGGAAAATGGGTGAGATTCCGTCTGATGCGACACCGTTTCCCCACCGTAAAGGGAACCTGTTCAAGATTCAGTATTCTGTGAGCTGGAAGGATCCTTCGGCCGGTGCGGCTGAGAATTTCACGAATCAGGCTAAGATGCTTTACAGTTACATGACCCCTTTTGTGTCTACGAATCCCCGAAGGGCTTATCTGAATTATAGAGACCTTGATATTGGAGTGAACCACTTTGGTAAGAATAGCTTTGAAGAAGGAGAGGTTTATGGGAGGAAGTTCTTCAATCAAAATTTTGATAGGCTGGTGAACATTAAGACCAAAGTGGATCCTGAAAACTTTTTCAGGAATGAACAGAGTATTCCGGTACATTCAACCAAACCATAGAAATCACAATCTGAAGAATATTGCTTTACTTAGGGCATCTCTTCAGAATGTCATATATGTATTTTTTATTTTTTTTTTATAGACAACAGAACAGAAGCTTATGATATTTTGTTCAAAATAAAGACAAGAGGTGTTGTGTTTATTACACACATATTTTGTTCGCTGTATTATGTCATTTTTGTATTTTCAGCTATAAAGAATTGCTTTTCTTCAAGTCTTAAATCTCTCATTTCTTTTTTTTTTTTGGAAAAAATCCGCAATGTATCTCGTTCTTCTATATTTTCTTATTCATCTTTTAACATAAATTTAACATATTTTACTCTAAAATAATAAATATATGGTGTATAATTTTAATTAAATAAAAAGTTTAATCATTTTATCAGATTTTAATTACATTATAATAATTATAAAATTCAATTCTGACATGTAAACAATGTTATATTAATTTTCTTTCATATAAAGTTTATCGACGAATTTGGATTTGCTGAGTTTTCTGTGTTGTTTTTGTGCTGTGTCTTCATAATACACTGATTATCACTAATTTTGACGTTTTAAAATATATTAAAAAAATATTTAAAACACCAATATAATGTATTTTTAATGTTCACTAGAAGACAGCACAAAATAATCATTAGAGAATTTTGACTCGTTTATCGACTTCTTTTATCTCAATTGAGTCTATCATATAGTTGAATTTGGATAAATAAATTAAAAAATTTCTTATTAATTTAAAAGAAAAATCACTTTTTAACAAATTTTTGTTGACAAACTTTTTATAATGCACACATGATCACATCTTAGAAAATGAAAGAAAGATGTGATGTTACTTGAATAAAGAAGGAAACAATTTAATACGTTGAAAAACAAATTTTGTCAAATTTTATAAAAAAATAAAAGTTTTCAAAGAATTATAATCTATAAAAAGATGTGATGATCCCATAATTAAAGAAATAAAATTAAATATGAGGAGAAAGTTTATTAAATATTAGGATCATGATATTTTTGTTATTACGGGTGTGAAGTTCGAAATGTTTGACATGTTATTCAAAGATTGACCTATTATTATAAAAAGGAAAAATTAATGTTTATCTTAAAAGAAAAATGTATAAGTTATTTGAAGAATATGTTAAAATAAATTTAGAATCATCAAATATAGTATTTTGAATTATCAAATTTATATCAATTAATATATATATATATATATATATATATATATATATATATATATATATTAGCCGATATGTTCTTGTCGGTATATGTATATTAATATGATAATTTTTTCGTCATGTTTACTTCGATAATTTAAAAATTAAGTATGTTGATGAAAAAAACTAAAAAATTTTATTTTTCTTTAAATTATGTGAATTGACCCATTTAATTCATCTATACATATAATCCATCAATTCATAGTATCTTTTAAAAAGATTACTAGTTTTCAAATAAGAAAAAAAAACTATAGATTACATTTTCTTTAAATTAAATGCAACTTACTCATATTGGATTGATTAAGATTTAATTTTTGAAAACTCACTAGTAATTAAGTCAGAATAGTAATTAAGTCATAATAGATTGGCCTGCTAAATAACCAATGGACCACGTCAGACTACACTAATAACTCGTTTTGAAAATCCAATAAATAGTGGACAATTTGTAGTATGCTGACAAAGAATGTAAACAATTTTAGAAATATAAAAGTAATTTTTTGCATTGACAATTACAAAAACAATGTTTTTGTATATATGAAATGTTAACTGTGATTGTATTTGATATTATAAAAAAAATTATCAATTATATAAATTTCTTGCAATTATGGTAGCTCTTTCTTATTATCTCAATTTTATAACAATTTTTTTATAAACTTGTACGATAATAACAATAATAAATTTTATATAATCTTAAATAGTAATATGTCAATAGTAAAAATATAACATAATTTAGATAATTTTCATTTATCTCAACTCTCATAGTTAATGGTGAGTTTCTTTGCAAGTTGAAAATTTTAAACTTTTTTTGCCATTAGGTAATTGTTTTCCAATAAACATTTTTTTCGTCTGTCTTGTTTTCTGATATTCATATTTTTATATATGTATATTACACAAAAGGAATTTTGAACCTATTGTGTTATGGGATTTTTCTCAATTCTCAAATTTAATATCCTCGGTTTGAGGAGGTATATTGAATTTTAATTGAAATTTAAATTTGTCGTTCCTAACTACCTTGATGTGACATTATACATTCATAATTTATTTTAACCGATATTTAAATCTATTTGCATCACTTATATCCGTCTATTTCAATATTCACAAATATTATCATTACGAAAAAGTATATTAAAATTCCAACACATTAATTAGAGATGAAATAATTTTATGATATATAAGTGCAAAACAACCTTATCTTGCTGGATCAAAACTTCAAAACTATAATATAAAATTCATATATTCATGTATGTATATAAAATAAAAGTAATTTTAAACGTATTGTTATATGTTATTGGATTTTATCTCAAACTGAATGTTCTCAATGTTCTCAATGTGAAAAAGGTATATTGAATTTTAATCAAAATTTGGATCATGTCGGACTACCTTCATAATTTATAATTTATTTTAATCAAAATTTGAATGTAAATTGATTTAAAAATATAAAAAAAATGAAAAAATAGAAAATGAGAAAAATCACCTAAAAATGACAAAATTCCAGTCTGTTATAAAATTCAGTTTTTAAAAAATTATTTTCCTTATAAATATTATCATTAGGGTATGAGAAATTCCACACATAATTAAAACTAACATCTATGATATATAAGTGCAAACAAACTTTTTCTTACTAAGTCAAAACTTAATACTTAATGAGTGTAATATGTTAAAATTTTCAAAAACTATAAAATAATTTTATTTGTATTTAACTTATATAATAAGGTGAAGCTCCATATTTTTATTGAAATAATTGACAAGTGAGAGAAAATAAATATAGAAAAGATCAGCATTATTGATGACTAGCGTAACACAGGCGCTATCGCGCCTATGTATTTTTTAAATATGCGTGATATTATATTAGTAGGTGATAATATTATAATGTTATTAAGTTAATATATATATTAAAATTATATTTATTAAAAATAAAGTGAAATATATCAGAACAAATAAAAAAATAACCATTAATAAATAAAGAAGAAGAGAAGAAGTAGAGACAAACGTTTCGTGACGGTCGTGACAAAATTTTAATAAATTATTATATTTAAAAGGTAAAATTGATATTTTGAAAAGTGGACATAAAAAGAAAAATCTTCTTTATATATTGTTATAGATAATTGAGCTTGCGCTTACGTAGGAACTTTGCACTGCAGGTTCTAAGTCCGAACTTTTTTAAGATTCCATATGTGGAGAAGGATAAAAGTCAAGCAAAGGTGAAGAAATGGTCAATTATATAGTTTACTTTTTATGGCTTACGAGGTTCCCTGCAAAGTTTCTACAAAACGTTACATAATTAGTTAAGGTTCAGATAAGCATAGTAAAATCTTTGTTCTAACTGTGAGGCTGATAGAGAGCTCATACATTTCCACCAATTCTCCTTCTATTTTTATTATTTTCTATCTTCTATTCTTCTGTGTTTCTATAGATACCTTGGTTTGTGTAGGCATGTGTCCATGACAATAAAGACAACAATGACAATTACAGTGGGAAATTGTTTTGGTAGTTATGTTCTTCTTCTAACTGTCATCACTTTGTCGGTGATAGAAGCAGCAGATCCTGCAGTTCACGACACTTTCCTCAAATGCCTCACAGAGAACACAAAAACCGCTTCAGGGGAACTCTCCAAGATAGTCTTCGCCCAAAACAACCCCTCCTTCACCACCGTCCTCCAAAAGTTCGCTCGAAACAAGCGTTTCGTGACGGCCATGACGCCAAAGCCAGTACTCATCTTCACTCCCCTCGAAGAATCACACGTGCAGGGCGCCGTAATCTGCGCCAAAACCGCCAAACTTGAAATAAGAATCCGAAGCGGTGGCCATGATTACGCGGGTATTTCCTACGTCTCCAAGCAAACCTTTATGGTCCTCGACATGTCCAAGCTTAACGCGATCACCATCGACGTTAAAAATGAGGTTGCAGTGGTCCAACCCGGAGCCACCACGGGAGAACTTTATTATAGGATCTGGGAGAAGAGTAAAGTTCATGGCTTCTCCTCGGCGGTGTGTCCCACTGTTGGGCTCGGTGGGCATATCAGCGGAGGAGGGTACGGTAACATGTTGAGAAGTTTTGGTTTAACAGTGGACAATGTGATTGACGCGAAAATTGTTGATGTGAAAGGAAATCTTCTTGATAAAAAAGGCATGGGAGAAGATCTGTTCTGGGCGATTAGAGGAGGCGGAGGAGCGAGTTTTGGAGTGGTAGTGTCGTTTACCATTAAGCTTCTTCCTGTGCCTGAAAAGGTTACAATTTTTCGCAGTGAGAGGAGTTGGGATAGTAAGACCGCTGACTTTGTGTTGGGGTGGCAGAAGGTTGCATCAGTGACCGACAAGAGACTTTTCATGAGGTTAATGTTGCTGCCAGAACAGAAAACCTTAAAAGCCACTATTGTGGCTTTGTTTCTGGGAGGGGCTGATGAGGTTGTGTCGCTTTTGGGGAAGGAGTTTCCCCTTCTGGAGTTGAAGAAGGAGAATTGCAGTGAGGTGAGTTGGATAGAATCTGTTATGTGGTGGAACGATCCCAAGAGTTTAGAAAATGGTGACAAACCTGAGACCCTATTGGATCGGAAACCGAACACCGGTATTTTCCTGAAAAGAAAATCTGATTTTGTTGAGAAGGGTATTTCAAAAGAGGGTTGGGAAACGATATTCAAGAGCGTAGTTGAGTTAGGGGAAACGGGGATTCATTTCAACCCTTACGGAGGGAAAATGGACGAGATTGCTCCTGATGCGACGCCGTTTCCTCACCGTAAGGGGAACATGTTCAAGCTTCAGTACAATGTGAACTGGGTTGATCCTTCGATTGACGCTGATAAGAATTACACGAAACAGGCTAAGAAGCTGTTCAATGTGATGACACCCTATGTTTCAAAGAATCCCAGACGAGCCTTCTTCTGCTACAGGGACATTAATACAGGAGTGAACACCTTTGGTCAAAATAGTTACAAGGAAGGAGAGGTTTATGGGACCAAGTACTTCGGTTCTAATTTTGAGAGGCTCGTTAAGGTTAAGACTGCGGTTGATCCTCAAAACTTCTTCAGGAATGAACAGAGCATCCCTGTGCTTAATGCCAATGTATCCATGCACTCCTTGTATATATCTTATCACGTATAAAGTTTTTATTTATTTTTCATTTTTTTGTACTTAATATCCCAATTTCTTTTTTGTATTTTATTAAATCTTAATATAGAATGTGAAAATTCATTTTCATTTTCACATATATTATTTGTAAACAATTGTAACTAATTCTACCAATTATTTTACTACATATATGCACTGACATCTAAATTAATGATACACATTAACTTTCTCATACCAAATTTTGTTATTTTAAATTCTTAACGAAATTCTTTATTAATAGCAATTCCTGCGAAACCATCTATCAAACATAAAACATTTTCTATTCGATATCAACTCGATTACTGCTACCAACAAACATCTGGAAAACTACAAGGTGAATGCATATTTCATCCATCTGGTTCTTCGCATCATAATTTAGGGATACTCTGTTCATTTCTGAAATAGTTTTCGGGGTCAATCTCAGTTTTAATCTTCACCAATCTATAGAAGTTGTTATGGAAATACTTAATACCATAAACCTCTCCTTCGCGGTAACTATTGTTATCATGATGATTGATACCAATGTCAAGGTCCCTGTAGTTCAGAAAAGCTCTCCTTGGATTTTTGGACACAAAGGGGGTCATATAACTGTGTAACCTTCTAATCTGTGTTGTGAAGTTCTTGTCTGAAGCGTATCCCGGTTCATTCCAATTAACAGAATATTCAATTTTGAACAGATTTCCTGCACGGTGAGGAAATGCTGTAGCATCTGCTGAAATCTCATTCATTCTTCCACCATATGGGTTGAAAACTATACTTGTTTCTCCCAATTCAATCATCCTTTTCCATACCCATTCTAACTCATCTTTGGAAATTGGAGTCGTCACATAATCAGATTTTCTTCTGAGGAACTTTGCTGAGTTGAGCTTTCTGTTAAGTAGAGCATTTGGGTGGGTACCATTTCGAAAACTAGCCCACCAAAGTGCAGATTCAATCCAACTCATTTCGATGCAATTCTCTCTGTTTAGACCCAAACTTGAAAATTCCTTGTCCAAAAGCGACACAAGCTCATCTGCTCCTCCTAGAAACAAAGTCACAACCTGAGCTCTAATAGTTCTGTGCCTCCCTCCAACGTTGGAATTCACAGGCTGCAACTCCAGTCTCATGAAAAGCCTTTCGTCCGTGTGTGGTGCAACCTGTTGCCACTGGACAACAAGATCAGTGGCATTTTGGTCCAAAGTTTTCTCAACTCGAAAAACAGTAACAACTTCTGGCACAGGAACCAATTTAATAGTGTATGATAATATGACTCCAAAACTTGCTCCTCCACCTCCTCTAATGGCCCAGAATAGTTCTTCCCCCATAGACTCCTTGTTGAGAATCCTACCTTTGACATCAACAATCTGAGCATCGATGATGTGATCGATAGATAACCCATATTTTCTCATCATGTTGCCATACCCTCCTCCACTAAAATGACCACCAACACCAACCGTGGGACAAACACCTGCAGGAAAGCCATGAACATCACTCTCCTCCCATATCCTATAATAAACTTCTCCAAGCGTGGCACCGGCTTGGACCACAGCAACACCTTTTTCCACATCCACTGTGATGTTGCGGAAGTTGAACATGTCAAGCATGATGAAAGGTTCGTCGGAGATGTATGAGAGACCCTCAAAGTCATGGCCACCGCTTCTTGTCTTGAGTTGAATATCGATGCTTTTGGCACAAATCACTGCTGTTTGGACATGGTATTCTTGCAATGGTGTGACAATGATTAAGGGTTTTGGTGTAGAGCTGGTGTTCAACCGGGCGTTACGAATGTATGCACGGAGAAGGGAAGTATATGATGCGTTGGTTTGAGCAAACACTATACCAGAGATGTTGGTAGAGTGAATATTGTTTCTTAGACAATCAACAAAAGCTCCATATACTGAGTCTGTCAGGGAAGCACACGAGGCGTGTGAAAGCAAAAGAACAATAACAAAAGGAAGCATGGAAGCCATGGAAATAGCCAAAGGACTTGGCTTTTCCATGGTGGTGTTTCATACGTTTCTGAAGTGTAGGTGAAATGAAATAGTACAGGCTAAGTATGGCTGTATCGAAAGGGACACAAAGTTAGGATTTGGAAGGCATTAGAACAAGGTATTAAATGTTTGAATAGTTTTTTTAGCATCACTGTTTCATAATTTTTGACGATGAAATTTTGTGACCATACATTTCTGGAGGGAAACTAGCGAGTGATGAAGATTCATCTTTAAGCTTTGCCGTTTTGTTCAGCCGGCGCATGCAGAACAAGCTGGTTAAAATATTCCTTAGCTGAAGTTTAACAACAACTAAAAAACACAGGGAACCTGAACGTTTATATACTGCAATCTATTACATTTTATTGGGAGCTATTGAAGTCGTTTTCTCGTATATTTATAACAATTTCATGCACCAAGTACACAGGACTGTTGGAATTGCTGCCAAATTCTAGAAGAATATATAATAGAATGCCGCAGGAAAATACTTGAAATAGCTAGAAAATGTCCAAGTTATATTGTTGCTTACACCTCTTAATAAACCTCTGCCAAATGTGCAATGTACAACAAGTTCTTGTTTATATTATATTCTATTCATTTTACAAAATCTTTAATTAAGAAATGATTTGGACTTAATTAGAATAATTAGTCAGTAACACTCAAACACTTATATATCAGGATGTTATATTTGATTCAGGGAGAATGACATTTTCTTTTTTTAAAATAAATGAACTAAAAATAAGTAAAGAAGGCAATAGGAATTAGGCAAGGAGGCGAGATATGAAAGATTGATAATCCTCAACTAGGAAACTTTATATACATTATTTATTATTACATCTGAGGAATTTATTAGATATTGAACAAAAGATAGTGTAAGGAAAAAAAGATTGTAAAAATTGTGGTTAAAATCTAAGAAAGTTGAAAGATTATAGGAAGAAGAGCGGTGGGACACTAGAATCTAACAATGAGACTATGATTCCCTTATTCTCCGGAGGGACGTACTGGAATACTCTGCTCATTCCTGAAAAAGTTATCAGGATCAACCTTGGTCTTGATATTCACCAGCCTATCAAAGTTCTTGCCGAAGAACTTGGTCCCATAAGACTTCCCTTCTTCAAAGCTATTCTGACCAAAGTTGTTGATCCCGATATCAAAGTCTCTATAATTCAAATAAGCACCTCTGGGATTACTAGACACATAAGGGGTCATCACACTGTGCAGCTGCTTAGCAGCACCAGTGAATTCCTGAGCCGCAGTAGGCGAAGGATCGTCCCAGCTCACAGAATACTGAATCTTGAAGAGGGTCCCCTTACGCCGAGGAAAAGGCGTTGCATCAGGAGAAATCTCATCCATTTTCCCTCCATAAGGGTTGAAAACAAGCCCTATGCTCTTCAACTCAATCATCGTCTTGAATATCGTCTCCAACCCTTCTTTTGAAATTGCTTTCTCCACATAATCGGATTTTCTTTTCATAAAACTCGAAGCGTTCAGATTCCGATTCAGTAGGATCTCAGGTTTGTCACCGTTTTCCAAACTCTTACCATTGTTCCACCACAGAACAGACTGAATCCAACTCACCTCACTGCAATTCTCCTTCGTCAATCCAAGAAGCGGAAATTCCTTCCCCATAAGAGACACAACCTCATCAGCCCCTCCCAGAAACAAGGCCACGATCGAGGCTTGGCCAGTCAGCTTTCCCTTCTGAACCTCTGAATTCGCTAGCTGCAATAACACCCTCATGAAAAGCCTGTTGTCAGTGGTCGGCGCCACCTTCTGCCACTGCACCAGAAGGTCAGCGGCACTCACTTTCGTTTCCAGAGTCTTCTCAACGCGGAAAACGGTAACCTTTTCAGGCACGGGAACTAGCTTTATCGTAAACGACACTATCACACCAAAACTCCCTCCTCCACCTCCTCTGATTGCCCAGAAGAGATCCTCCCCCATGCCTTTTTTATCCAGAAGATTTCCTTTCGCATCAACAATTTTCGCGTCAACCAAATTGTCAATGGTTAAACCGTATTTTCTCACCATGCTACCGTATCCTGCTCCGCTTATATGTCCGCCGGCACCAACTGTGGGACACACCCCCGCGGGGAAGCCATGAACTTTACTCTTCTCCCAGATCCTGTAATAAACCTCTCCCAACGTGGCACCGGCTTGGACCACTGCAACCTCATTTTTTACGTCCACGGTGACTTCTCTAAGGTTGAACATGTCGAGGAGGATAAAGGATTCCTTGGAGGCATAGGAGACACCCTCGTAATCATGGCCACCGCTTCGCGTTCTGATATGAACATTGGCGGTTTTGGCGCAGAGTACAGCGCCCTGAATGTGCGATTCTTTGAGAGGAGTGACTATGAGTACCGGCTTCGACGTCAGTGGGGTCCTGTAACGCTTGTTCCTGGCTAAGTTATAGAGGACGGTGGCGAAGGAGGGGTTGTTTTGGGCGAAGACTATCTTCGTGAGTTCCGCTGAAGCGATTTTTGTGTTCTCTGCGAAGCATTTAAGGAAAGTGTCGTGGATTGCAGAATCTGCGGCTTCTGCCACCGACAAAGTGAGGACAGCTAGAAGAAGAACGGCAAAAGAAAGATAACCCAAACAAGGTTTCGCCATTGTCATTGTCATCTATGTTTTTAGTATCATGAATACAGAGCAATGCAAACCCATATATCTATAGAAACACAGAGCAATAGAAAATAGAAAGCAACAAAAATAGAAAGAGAATTGGTGGAAATTATAATGTTGCTATTAGCCTCACAACTAGAACCAAAGCTTTTACATGCTTCTCTAATCCTTAACTGATTCTGTACCTCTGTGTTAAAAGACAAATAATAGAAACTATACAAAGGGAACACATAGCATCTTATCTAAACTATAATTAACCATCTCTTCACCTTTCCTTTACCTGAACCTGGCAGTGCAAAGGTATAAGCTACATTATCACCAATAATACTGATCCTTTTTTAGATTTATGTTATCTCACTACAACATTTTAGGAAGATCTTCCATTATGCATTGTAATATTATATTGTTACTTTGTTAAACACTCATTCATTGTTTTAAAAAATATTCTGTAACCTTAGTTTTTTTTTAAGAAAATACATAAAGTTATTTAATTATAAAATAACGTAATAAATTATGTGTTTATAATTGTATATACGAGAGAGAAATGATATTAAAATTTTTATTACTTTTTACTTTTATTCTTTAATTAGTTAGTGATCGATTAATGTATTATTATTTTTTCTTTTAAAAAAATAATGATTCACAAACAAATAAAAAAAGTTATCAAATGAAAATTATAGTATAATTTTTCATATATGAAACATAACAATGATTACATTTCAGTTGCATAATAATAAAAAAAGGCAAAATGATATTATTTTTATATTTTACGAATTTTATAAAAATTATGGCCAATGGTTTTTAAAGTATAAAATATATTTAATAGTTTTATTGTATTTATCTTTCCAGAGAAAATCACTAGTATTTAAAATTTAAATTCCATTACATTCAATAAAGTTAATAATTTAATATAAAATATGTTAAATTTGAATTATAAGTGTCCAATTTGTTGGTGTCTAAGTAGAAACGACACCAAAAACTATAGCTGATACTAAACTTAAAAAACAAATATGAACATGGTAAATTATATATAATTACTTATTTTATAAAATAGTAAATAATTTTAATGAAATAACTACCTAAAAATAATCTAAATAAGTTTTATTAGATTGATTATTTTAATTATTTATTTTATAAATACTAAATATATTACTTAAAGAAATATACACATAAAAGTTATCTAGATGCTTTAATATTTTACATTTTTTTGTTAAATCAATTACGATTAATAATAAGTACTATAAATATTGCCAAAATATCAAAGATTTACAAATAAATAAAATAAAATAAGTCGGAATAATATTTTTAACATTTATAACATATTTAAGCAAATACATATATTGATTTTAAATTGGTGGACTAACTAAATTGATTATAATAACATTTGTTATTTTACTACTTTTATAATTTTATAGAATCTTTCAACGTAAGTACATAAATAGTTTCAAACATATATTCAAAAAATATTATCTTACAAAATGAAGTTGAACTTAAAATATTCTAAATAAAAATATTATACACATAAAATAAGTAATTCAAAATCAAGATTAGAATAAATTGAAGTTGAGGTTAAAACTTTTTAAACAAAAGTATACGTAAATATAGACAACTTAGACCGTATATATTAAAAAATATTGGCATAAGGAATCAGAAAGCAACAAATAAAACGTTGACATATCATAAAACTTAATCCACATATCAAATCAAAATAATATTATGTAGATGTTAAAAAACTTTTCAACCTGCACTTAAAATTGTAAAACACATTAAATACTAACTTAATCATATTCATAAACCTTAAATAAACTCAAAACAAAATGAAAAAGTAACATGCAAAAAAAAAAATCAGCTTAAAATAGGGGTGGACATGAAGTTTTAAAGATCAAATAAAATCTAAATAACTAGATTAGATTTTGAATCTAATCTATTTTTACTACAAAATTAATTTAATTTTTTTTTAAATATAGATTCAAATATTTGGATAAAGTTTAAAATCTATAATCTATTTTTTTATAAAAGTAATTTAAATTAAATTTTGTGTCATCCGTCCAACCCAATTTGTTTGGATTCTTGGTTTGAGTCGGTCCATCTTAACCCTCAATCTAGACCAGATCGTCTCACTCTTCAACCCGTATCAGTTCGTCCCCACTTGTAGCCCAACTCATCTCGATCTCATGCCTATGTCAGCTACTTTCGACCTTATCTTTGACCCATACCAACATTTCAAACTTCAATCAATGTTGACTCGTTTTAACTTTCTTCTTGGTTTAACCTATCTTGACAATGGGGGTTGGCCCATATCAACCCTTGACTTAGGCTAGTTACTCTAGATTTCATCTTGAGCATATCTGTCTCGACATTAGGGACAAATCGGATTATCGCGACATTTGTCTCGGACCAATACGTCCTGACTTTAAGCTTTGTCTCGATCTTAAGTCAAGGTTGGTTTGTCCCAACCTTTGGTCTTGTTAGTTTTTGACAAAATTGTACCCACTTTCTCACTCTCATATGTTTTCTTTTTGCTTTTGAATAAAAAACGAAGTTAGACACAAACTCATTATTTTTATTCTCATTTGTCATTTGTTCTCTTCTTTTATTGAAAAAAGAAAGGTAACCCTCTCATGTCTCACATGATAATATAATATTAGTTTAATAGTTATTATCATTATTTTTTATCTCATGAGTCTTTATATATTCATATATTCATTTTTTATAAATTTAGAAGAAAAAATTAATGTATTATGTACTTTTTTCATAATCTATTTTAATTGTGACTTGACTATAATATATTTTTCTTTTAACAATTACGTCTCCTAATTTTTTATTAAATTATAATAATTTTTTTAATATTATTTAAAAAAATAAGTATATCAATGAAGAATAAAATAATAGATTGTTTTTTAAAGTGATAGAGGATAAGTTATTGGTGAAGATGAAAACAAGATAGATCTTACTTCTTCACATATTTCAAAACATTATATTAATGATCCAATCTAATGATTTGATTCTTCATTTAGAAGAGTCATTTTTTGAAGCATTATACTAAGGGTCTTGTTAACCAGTGTTTTAAGGATATTAGTTAAGGATAATTAATATGCATTGAATTCTTATACATAGTTAAATGTGATATTAAATAATATCTGATTTAATAACAATTAATGCAATTTTATTTTATTTGAAGGACAAAAATGTTCATAAATATTGTATATGTTTGTTTAATATTTTATTTAATGCTCACCAATAAAAGTTTAAAAACAATTAAATAATAAAATAACTATATTTTAAGGTTGCTAAAAATTAAATATAATTAAACATAAGAAAGTTTAAATTAACAGACAAATTATTAAAAAAATAATGTCAAACATCTAAAAAATTTACAGAAAAAAAAACTAAAGTATCAATTTTAGTAGAAATTTTAAAAATTTTAAAGTCTTTGTTATGTACCAGAAAGTTATTGTCTAAAAATTTAAAAGGATACTCTTGTCTTTATAAAATCTATTATATATTTATACTGTTTTAATTAATGTACTTAATTATTTCGGTTTTCAAAGTAAAAATAATAAACTCATTCACATTAATTATTCATTAACCGGTGAAAGGAGAAATATTTAAATTATCATTAAACTTGAGTTGAGTGATGTTAAGATTATTGGATGTAGAGAAGAACTATATATGTATTGAAGTATGAGTTATAATTATCTTGATAGAAGTTCAGTCAAACCTAACCATCCAACTTAAACAAACGCGTTCTAATACGTAAAACTTGACGTTCGTGCTTTTACAAGATTTCGAAGTTTGACTTACTTCATTTGACAAACAGCGATTATAAATTGTCCGAGGGTCATATTAGAATTCAAAGGTGTAGTTGTCTAACATACATATGGTAAAATTTTAAAACAATAGAGTGTAACGCGTCTCTCATAATGACAATTTTGTTTGTTAAAAAACCATTTTTGTTTTTTTATCGTCTATATACACACCAGTTGGTAGATTCTTAGAGTTTGAGTTTGTGGTTGACGTTGTTGGAGGCTTGGTTGGCGCTGTACTACTCGCTTAAGGAATATAAATATCATTATTAATATTTGTATTAACTAAATTAATTAATTTTCCATTTCATAAAAACATTCCAAGGAAATGTCTTCATAATTTGGTATGTCTGGATTAAACTAAAAGAGGAGGAATTATAAAAATAAAATAAAAAATGGAGAAGTTAAAATTCTATTAGAGAACATCACGCATTAAAAGAAAGAGGGGACAAAAGTCACGAGAAATTTAAAGACAAAATCGACTAAGACCAAATAACCACTCAAAATGTGGTCAGCATCAAAAGGAAGAGATCCACCAGTCACGCAAAGAGTTTAGTTGGGAAAATTGAGCCAATACCAACTTCTTTACATTCACAGTGGGATATAACGGATTTTTCTAAGCTCCGACACAAGCATGTGATGCATATTAGCAAGTAGAAATGGAAAGAAGAAAGAACACAAGAAATAACGTAAATGAAAGCTCTGAAATTCAATGATGTATAATCGAATCAATTACAGGCAATATACGAGGGGCCTACATGCCAACCATTAGAATACAACTACAGGAACAAAAATTAAAACTAAAATGTTATCGATATTCTTCACTGTATGATTCCCTATGCTCTGCTCATAAGTACAGGAACACTCTGTTCATTCCTGAAAAAGTTTTCAGGATCCACTTTGGTCTTAATGTTCACCAGCCTCTCCAAATTCTGATTGAAGTACTTGCTCCCATAAACCTGCCCTTCTTGAAAGCTATTCTCACCGAAGTTGTTCACTCCAATATCAAGGTCTCTATAATTCAAAAAAGCCCTTCTGGGATTCTTAGACACAAAAGGGGTCATGTAACTGTAAAGCCTCTTAGCCTGATTCGTGAAATTCTGAGCCGCACCAGTTGAAGGATCGTCCCAGTTCACAGAATACTGAATCTTGAAGAGATTCCCCTTGCGGTGAGGAAATGGTGTCGCATCAGAAGCAATCTCTCCCATTTTCCCTCCGTAAGGGTTGAAAACAAACCCCGTTTTTCCCAACTCGATCATCCTCTTGAATATCCATTCCAACCCGTCTCTTGAAATGGCGTTCTCAACATAATCGGATTTTCTTTTCAGAAAACCAGCAGAGTTCAGATTCCGGTCCAGTAGGGTCTTAGGTTTGTCACCGTTTTTCAAACTTTCATCATCGTTCCACCACAGAACAGAATCAATCCAACTCACCTCGGTACAATTCTCCTTCTTCAACCCAAGAAGCGGAAACTCCTTCTCCAAAATCGACACAACCTCATCAGCCCCTCCCAGAAACAAGGCCACAACCGAGGCTCTCACAGTTCTGGTCCCCTTCACAACCTTGGAACTCACTGGCTGCAATAAGAGCCTCAGGAAAAGCCTGTCGTCGGTATTTGGCGCCACCTGCTGCCACTGCAGCACTAGGTCAGTTGCAGACACATTCGTTTCCAAAGTCTTCTCAACACGGAAAACGGTAACCGTTTGAGGCACCGGAACTAGTTTGATAGTAAAGGATAATATGACACCGAAACTCCCTCCCCCACCTCCTCTAATAGCCCAGAAAAGATCCTCCCCCATGGATTTTCTATCAAGAACATTTCCTTTCACATCAACAATCTGAGCGTCAATCACATTATCCACAGATAACCCATATTTTCTCATCATGTTACCGTACCCTCCTCCACTGAAATGGCCACCGACACCAACAGTGGGACACACCCCTGCAGGGAAGCCATGAACTTTACTCTTCTCCCAGATCCTATAGTAAACCTCTCCCAGCGTGGCACCAGCTTGGACAACTGCAACCTCGTTTTTTATGTCCACCGTGATTGCGCGAAGGCTGAACATGTCGAGGATGATAAAGGGCTCATCGGAGATGTAGGAGATACCCTCGTAATCATGACCTCCACTCCTGATTTTGAGTTGAACTTTGACGCTTTTGGCGCATATTACAGCGCCCTGGACGTGCGATTCCCGGAGGGGAGTGACGATGAGTAACGGCTTTCGCGTTTGGGAAGTGTTGAAACGCGCGTTTCGGATGTAGTTTTGGAGGACGGTGGGGAAGGAAGGGTTGGTTTGGGCGAAGACTATGTTGGAGAGTTGGGTTGAGGAATTGGTGCGTTGTGTGAGGCAGCGAAGGAAAGTGTCGTAGATTGAGGAATCGGGGGTTTGTGCCGACGACAAAGTGAAGACAAGTAGAAGAAGAAAAGCGGCAGAGAAATATGCCAAACAAGGTTTTGCCATTGTCGGTTGTGGATGTTTGAGTTAGTGACTTTGGGGAGGGTGAGTGCGGTTTTTATATACACCACAAGTGGGGAGTGTTTGGGACGTGTTGGCCTTAGTCCACCTTTGCGCCTAAGAGAACGTGAGAATTTTCAAAAGCACGGGTTTTTCTTTTTTTATGGAATCTTCTTGTGATTTTCCTGTTCTCATGCATCATTTCTCCACGCTCCTTTGCATACACAAAAGTTGAAAAAAATAAATCTTTTGGGATCAGGGGTTTTCAATTATGAATCATGAACCAATCAATGCTTAATATTATTGATAAACGCCAAATTGGGGATTAATTTATCCCATAAAAATATCAAACAGAGAGCTAATTTTGTTTGGTAACTGTTGACGTCTCATAGAAATAAGTAATTTTAAATCCTTCTATTTGTAACTATTTGGTCAACAATCCTATTTTATTTGTATGTTTATATTTTTAAAATAATAAATACATTTAGTTTATATTCAATATTTTATTTATAAAATAAAAAATATATATAAGAGAACCGGTAAAAGTGTCTTACGTTACTCATTAGGACTGTATGATTGGTATGTGATCCTGCAAGAATTGTGACTTATCTTCGTTGACAAATTGCGCTTTTACACAGAAAAAGTAAAAGACGTTGGTTCTTTCTGGTACAATAGTACCAAGTTTCAACAAATAAAATAATGTCAAGGTAATATATCTATTCTTGAATAATAAAATTGTTGACTTTGTAAAAGTCTTTAAACGCAAAGTATAAGTAGCTCTCTGTTTGATATTTTTGTGGGATGACTTAATATGCCCAATTTGACGTTTATCAATAATATTAAAGCATAGTGTATCCGAAACTTCTTGCCTTAGTTTTCTCTCAATCAAGGGGTTGTGTAAAATGGTAATCCTTTAAAAAATAGTTATTATAATTAAGTTTTTTTTTTGTATATTATTCTTTATTTAAAAGCCTCCTATTCTTTATTTTAGTTTAAAAAATATTGGAATTTTATAGTGAATTTAAAATATAAAATACTTTAAACAAATTAAAATATAAAGTCATGGTAAAAAGTTTAATGAAATGTAAAGAATTTCATAAAATATAACTTTAAAGTGTTTTTTACTTCTTAGTCCGATAAAAGGCTTAAGATGTTCTTCACGGGAAGAAAAAATAATTTCTTTATTATTTTCAACAAATTATTTGGAGTTTTTCACCCCAGGAGTGGTTTAAAATAGTTTAATTGCCTTAGTATTAATTTAAAAAAATGAAGAGTTTCATAGAAAATAAATAAACGAATTTAACCGTAATGTTAAAAATTATAAACTAAATTCCAAAAAAAAAAAAAAAACTATTAGTAAACCTCAAATTAAAGAAAACAAAATGGAAGAAATATGTATGATTAAAATTCTTAAAATCCACCAAAAAGAAAATCATAACTTTTATGATGATGTCAAATAATTATCTATACTTAATGTAATTGTTTGTTTTGTATTTGTTTGATTTGGTTTGATTTTTGTTTTAATATTTAATTTATAAACAATGTTATGTTATTTTTTTTATAAAAATAATTAAACTTTTAGAATTTTTTTAATATTAAGTTCGTAGTGTTATATATGTGACTTAATTGATAATAAGAACTCCATTCAAATATATATATATATATATATATATATATATATATATATATATATATATATGTATATATATATATATATTCAATATAACAAATTTTAATTTTTTAATAAAAACTAAATTAAAAATATTTAAATTTATAAGAAATTTAAAATCAAATTGCACTATCTTTATTTTTCATATAAAAAAATAAAACCAGGTATAGTTGATTGAGAAATCAAACAAAAGAAAATGATTAAAAAATATAATCAATAAAAGTATTCAATAGAAAACAAATCATAATAAAAAAAAGTCAATTAAAATATCTAAACTTATTAAAAAGTTAATGATTAATTAAAAATATTTAAATTTATCAACAGCTTTAACTTAATTAAACTTTTAAGTCTTATCTTATTATATATAGATGAGTTTAAAAACTTATACATATGTATGTATAATTAACTCTTGAATTATTTTTATTATTTTAATAATTATTACGTTAAATTTTATAAAAACATTATGACCTTTTTCAAATAAGTTTATGTTGTGTTTTTAACATATCAACCAGACTAGTACATTAAAGTCCATTAATCATTTATTATTATATAAACTTTTATTAAATTAAAAAAAAAAATGAATATAAAGTATGGGAGGTAAAAGTTACATTTCAAATAACATAAATAATTATATCTATTATTAAAAAAATTAAATAAATAAACGAAGGACCTTTTAAAATACATATTCTATTTTTATTGTAATGAAAGGGTTTCCAAAAGTAAAAGGAATATTTTATTTTCAATGTTTTTATTTTAATACAATAATATACGGATTATTAACACAAGTAAATATTCTATTATTTCTTAACCATACGTAATTTTCTTTGATTTTGAAAGAATTCATGATTGGTAATAATAAGAATCAATCATTTTGTTCAATAGAAAATGAAATTTGAGAAATTAATTAGCAAGTTATTCGGATAAATGATAATCTATTAGGAAATCTAGGAATAACTCATCATTAATGGCTATAAATGATTAATTAGTCCTGTAAATTCTTATAAACGCTACTAGTGAAAAATATTATTATCCTTTAGTCATTGAAGCTATTGAGGTTTTTGCTTTGAGAGAATTAATCTTTCATTTTATATCCAGTGGGTCATATGCAGATTAAATTTTAATTTGTAAAAGTAATATATATTTATTTTATGGGGAGAACACTCGTATCATAAGCTGACTTCTTTTTTGTATTTTAAATTAAAGGGAGTTATTAAACCAATTGGGCTTGGTATAAGTCCAAAGTACTATGTTTGTGAGAAAGAAAAAAAACAGTCTTTTACCCCAAGTTATATTTGAATGTCCTTTACTATTTGTACTCCGTTAAATCTATTACTGGTTCTCGGCCTCAAAAAGCAACTTCTAACTTTTAAGAGTTAATGCAATGTTTAATAGTTAAAACCAGTTAACAAACATTTAAAAAAATTAACTCGTGGCCTACAACAACAAATATAGTGATTATGAAACTATTTTATTTTTCTCTTAAAAACGATAGATCGATCAGAAATCAAGAATAATTAATTTAATATTAAAAAAATATATAACTCTTCCCAAAAAGTTTTGCAAATCTTTATAATACATGGTTTTGAGCATATGATTATATGAAGCAACGTTAAGAAACATAAGAAGTAAACTTGTCTAACAAGATCTCACAAAAATCAACGTATAAGCCAAGTTTTGTATATACATATATATATTTTAAATTGATCTTATTTTTTAGGTGATGCTGATATTTTCAAATCTACCCTATAAAATATATCCACTTGACAACTCAATATAATAATATTGTGTGTGAGAGAGAGATAGAGACAATAACCAATCTGGTTGGAGTTTTTTTTTTTAAAAAAAAAAAAGAAATCTGGTAGGAGTTTTAGTTGAGTTAGTGATTTCATGCATTTCTATGGAATTAAAAAGGTATTTATTTGGATAAGATAATTTAATGTATAACATATCTAAAATAAATTATAGTTAAAATAATAAAATTTAACATTAAATATTAGGTCACTATAGATATTTAAAAGGGAACATATAAGTGAAAAAAAAAACTAGTAAATTATCTTCATTTTCACGAATTTATCTCATATCAAAATCTTTAAATTCTAGACTCCATTTTTATTTCTGACTGATAATTTTGACAAAAATAAAAAAATAAAAAGAATGAAAGGTACCTAACACAGTTCCTAAGACAGAGAAGAAGTGGACTTCACATTCTTCCAATTAGATGGAAGTTCCTATGAAAGTGTACATATTCGGTTGATAGGGTCGGTGTTAGAACATAATCCACTACCGAATTGAATGGCACGTTATGATCCACTCAAAATTCAAAATTTCTAAGAATATTTTGGTTCTTCTTTGGTGGCCATGTTACAGCCCAGATAATTAATTTGCCATAGTGGTTTACTTGAAGTTGGTGCTCCATTTCCATTATGAACCAGAAGTTTTCAAAGATTGACCACTAATTAGTGGATTCTTAAGTGGTGCATCAACACATGAATGGGTGCATCTCAACTTGTCAAACAATGTTTGTCTTCCAGGTTCTGCTTTTTAATCTAAGTGTAATGTTTATGAATTTCACAGAACTTTAGAGATGATTAGTAGAATATGTGTAATTAGATTCATCAGTCACAAGTACTGTATCAAAATTGTTCAACGTCACTGTATAACAATATCAACCATATAAAATAATAAGGAAAAGATAGAGAAAAGAGAGGAATCATTTTTTTTATTTTTAATAAGTCAATGATTTATTTATATGGTGAATTATGATAATAAAGATAGATGTTAAATAGTTAAAAGATGTTTGAGGGTATTGTGTAATGAGCAAGATGATAGAAGCTTGGAAGCTAATATACCAGTATCTCAAAGTAAGCTAAGACAATACTTTCTTGCTTATTAAGTACTATATCGCTAATGGAAAGACAAAACTTCAATCCTAAGAATAAATTGATCTCAAAACTATTATTAAAATTAATCTTCATAACATTATAATATATATATAAAAAAAACTAATAAAATCCTTATCTTAAAATTTGAGAGTTAGAGTTATATCAAACTTTTTAAATAAATTGACTTATTGCTGGTCATTAGATTCAAACCTTCCTCATTATTTGGTACGTTGAAAAAGTCAGAGTCATCCAACTCTTAATTCCATGTTGCAACAAATAGGTTGGGTCATATAATCACAAAAACTTTATTGTTTAATTTTAGTTTCAGAATTTCCATCTTTTCCATGAATTAAGAAAAATATATATTCGGATAAGAAAGTAACTAAAAACAGTACTATTGAAAGCTTTCAGCCCGTTTAATTCATGTAAAATTAGCAAATTTTAATTTTTATTAAAAATATTTTTGTTTTAAATCTTTATAAAATATGAAATAACTATTTTTTTTAGTTTACACAAAGCATATGAATTTATATATATATATATTATATAATCATTTCTTAATTTCAAGTAACTATTGTTAGTTCCTAATATTCATTTTAAAATAGAAAAAAATATATTTTCCTTTATATCTCTTCAGTGTTTTCCTGAAATGTTACATCATATCAAAATATTAGTTATTTGAAACTGTCGGTTTTTTCATAAGGAAAATTATTTGTTTACAATTTTTTTTTTTTACAAACTTAAGAAATTTTTTATAAACAAAATTAAATAGATTAATTTTTTTATTTTTTAATCAAAATGAAACAATAAAATAGTACCTTTTTTATCTAAAAAGATAATGTGTCCAATTTTGTTAAAATTTTGTTTTTCAAAATATCATTAGCCTCTTAATAAATATGTAGTTAACTGACAATCAGGAATAGAAAAACTCAATTTTTTTTAAATGTTTAATTACTCTTTTAATTCATTTTTTCGTTTAAAAATGTCAAATTGGTTTTCGAATTTTTTTTTTTTTAATTTTGTCCAAACTTTTAAAAAATTGATACAATTTTGTACTTTTCATTAAATTTTTTGAAATGAGTCAAAAATATTTTATCAAAATTAAAGGTTATAATAAGAATGGTTTGATTTGTTGGTTTAATGTAAGATCATTACTTCACTACCAAAATTTTATCAAAAAAACACTAAATTGCATCAATTTTTTCAAAAAAATCATGACCAAATTAAAGTTCAAACTAAAAAAAAATTGTAAAACTAACTTGACATTTTTAAATGAAAATAGTGATAACAAAAAATAATTAAACATGAAAACAAATTACATATAAAGTAAATACTTTACATTGAGAAAAAAAAAACTCAAAAGTAGGTCTATAGACATTTAATTAATTTGTACATTAAGTTAATTAGGATCGGCCAAAAACACAGGTATATTTAAACAGCAAGATTATTAGTATTTTGATATCATTTTAACCCATCTGATTAGATCTGCGGGTTACTAACTAACCTGTTCACCAAATAAGAAGGGGACTAATAATGTATTTTAGCTAATGGTAAAGTTTCTTATTATTTTCTAGTTTTCTTTATGTATAATTAAGCAAAGTGATATAGTAGACTGTTATTTACTATGTCTGGTTAAAGTATGAAATGATAAGTAGTTAAAATAAAAATAATATTGTAATTTTTCACACAAATTATATTTATTTACTAATATATTATAAAAATAAAATAGTAAAACATATAAACTTTTTTTCAAGCACTATTATCATCATGGTAGAAATAGACAATAAAATGTTTGAGCCTAAGATGTTTATTTAATTCATTAGTTTTCTTTATGTGGAAGCGCACTAAAATGTTCGACCTAATGCTAGCCTAGGGAGGAAGAAAACCATTGTTGAACCAAGGTATTTGGAGGTCTCGAGCGAAGTAGTACTGGACAAAACAATCAAAAGAGGGCTGACGTTGAACGAATTTAGTGGAAGTCGAAGACGTTAACAAGCGTGGATGAGACCGAGGTTCTCTTACTTGTTAGGGTTAGAAAGAATTAGAGACGATTCTTCTTCTTTGATTCGTTCCTTCTTCTATTCGTAGTCTCTGTAGTGGGCAAATTTGATACCCAATGTGCACAAAGTAGTCATTCATAAAGATAGATTTTACGGTAAGACGCTCTGAGGTAGTTTATACCTTTCTTTTCTCGAATCTACGGCTAATTGATTTTGCACATTTCTCAATCAATCTCTATTCTGCAAATTTTCGTTCTTTTATGAATCTTGTATTTTTTTTACTTCGTTTATGAAGTTCCTTTGCTGTTCTTGTGACTTTCTTATTCTTGATTTCTTCTTTTTTTTACAATTTACATTCTCGACGATCTTTATGAATTTCTGAAATTGGTTTTGATTAACTTTGATACAGTTAGTCTTCTACCAACAAGGCAAAACAAAAACAATATAGAACGGGGGAAGAATGAGAGATTGGGTAGCATTGAGTTCAACATTGTAAGAAATGAGAGTTCAAGGAAGGGAGTGCAAAATAACCTCTACCTAAGGGTTGCGTTACCGTGTAAAGAAGCGGACCATTGTACACATCAAAGAGTGCAAAGTCACCTTGAGTGTTTTATAGTAACCTTTGTTATACAATACAATTCAATTCAGCTTTTTCTTTTCATTCTTATTTAATTCTTGGGAATCTTTCTGCTTTCTTTCTTATTTTGTCGTCTAAATCTGTTTTAAATTTTCAATTACTCTTGTTTACAATTCTACATACTTTAATTCCCTACATTGTTTTCGTTTCCCTTGAATTTCTATAGCATGTGTATCGTGCCTTTTAGGTTCTGTTCATGGTACGTGTTCTTTTCATTTAGATTCTGAAGTCCTAATTTAATTGGAGTGTTGAATGTTAAAAGCTGCACTGTTTGGTTTTTGTTGAGACCTATAAGACCCCAAAGTGAGCTTGGATGTTGCAAGATGTCTTCTTCAGACAGTTTTTGACTCAATATGCCAATAAAAACAAGCTTTTTTTTTTTTTTTTGAATTCTGGATTATGAGTTGTTTAGTTGCATTGTACCTTTAATTCCACATACATTCCATTTTGCTATGTTTTCTTTAATGTTTGTGAGTTTGTCACTGAATTTTAGTTTGGATCAGTTTTCTGTGTAGCATTTGTTAGCATTCCATGTTTGCCAATTCTGAATTTTCCTTTGGTTGTTTCAATTCATTGTTACGTTAATTCCTACCACAGATATGTTAAATATTGATTCAGAATTCTTCATATAGAATCTGCTTTATTACATTCTTCTTACATGTAAGGAGTTTAATTTTCGGAGAAGTGGTTCTTAAAAGTTAATAGGTCTGAAGAATTTTTACGATAATTTTTTTTTTCTATAATTTAGTGCGATTACTCAGTTTTGTGAGTATATAGTTCTCGACCACTTTTGTAGGTGTTTATTATGTTAGCCACGCACTTTTGTCCATTTTTTTTTTTCATGACATTCTCTGTGTCGCCCTTTTTAATCAATAAATTATATTCTGTTTTCTATCTGAATTTTATTCAATCAAACAATTACCATTATCATTATTAAAAAACAATTGACATTTTCTCTTATCTTCTTCTTCTATTGTTTTTTTTTTTATTATTTCATGTTACCAAAATGGACAAAAGTGTTGATAAGGAGGTTTTCCTTTTAAATTATTATTTGTAAAAAAAAAATAACTTCATAGTTAATTTCAATTTTGAATTCTATATTTTTTAAAATTTTGGTTTTTTATTTATATAATTTATATCTTTTGGCCTTAACTCAGTAATTTCTTTTTGTGTAAACTTTTATTCCTTTACCTTTGTTTTTGTTTAGATTATATAAAAGATCATTAATCTTGATAGTTGTCTTAAAAAGATTGTGTGCGATGATGATATATTCCCATGATCAAGAATCAAAAAGTTAAAAGTAAAATTATAAAAGGTAAATTATAACAAAAAATTGTAAAAGTATAATACATAAAGAAAAAAGATAAAACAATTATAAGAATTATTACATTTCCAGTAGTCACTATAACTAAGTATTTTATTTCGAAATAATAGTATATGAAAATTGAATTATGCATTAATACTCTAAGTTTAAATTAGTACCTAATGATAATATACCATATAAATTAATTTTAATTACATATGAAATAATTAAGAAATAATAATTGTAATGACTTCTTTTATTAGAGATCATTTATCATCATTTTTAATTACATCTTTCATTAGGGATTAATTAGGAACTACCAATTTAATTCTTTGAACAAAATTACAAACAATCAATTTTATCATTCAATACATAAAAAAGCATAACCTTTCATCTCAAAGATAAAACTAATTGTGGTGGTACCGTAAGAATAAATAAATTAGACAATATAAGAATATGTAGAAAATGTCCATATATATATATATATATATATATATATATATATATATATCTATATATATATAGAAATTAGCTTCCGAGCCAATATGTAGAAATTAAGTGATATTTATGAAGATCAGAAAAAAAAAAGTTCATTTAATGATCAGAAAGTTTATTGAAGCAATTGGTTTACATTTTGGTCCAATTGGGAGAAAAAGAAAATTGAAAGTGACATTCTATACTTTAAATATGTTAAGTCTGGAAGCCAACGTAATTATAATTAAAATTTACTAAAAACTATACAATTATAATTGATTTGGTATCATAATTTTTGTTATTTTTAGAAGCATTAAGAAAATTATATAAAATGTTAACGTTACGCGTTTGATGAAATTGGCAATTTCTTATGCAGAATTAATGTGTTACGCATGCTACACGGATTCGTAAAGGAAGATGAACCTCTCACTTTCCCTTTCTTTAAGCTTTTATTTCTTCTTTTTCTCACCTCACTATCAAAATGGAAAAACTGCTTTTCATATATAAATATTTACCTTGTCAACATTCCACTATAATAATACTTTCCATTAACAACTAACCAAACAAATATTCCCCCACTCCAATTCAAGAAATGCATTCTAACCAAAAACATTCTTATGCCTCCAAAATTGGAATATTGCACATTTTTATAAAACACTTTTTTTTTCCAACCTAATTAACTTCTCATCTACCTTCCAAATAATCTAGACAATAAATATAAACAAATATATATCACTATAAGGTTCTTTTTTTAGTTCTCCATACATTTAGAAATTACGCTCATCGGAAAGTTTATACATAATTACAAAGATTCTTCAACTTGAAAACTATTATTATTAAATTTGACGATGATAATTGCTATTTTATTTTTTTTAATTTTTATCTTTTATTTTATTATTATTATTTTTCTAGATACTTTAAGCTTTATTTAATAAAATCAAAAAAATAAGTATTTGTTTTACATATTTAATATTTTACCAAATAGTTATAATATAAAAGAAATTAAAAAAAAATATTAACAAAATCAGATATGATAAAATTGGTTATTCCAATATAAAATCAAATACAAAACTACAGTCTAGTTCAATTCGAGTCACTCACATAGCAAAAATCTATAAATAAAGAGTTTGACAAAGCTCAAAGACAACAACCCTTCTTAGAAATAAGAGAGGAAAAATTAATTCTTTTGGGAAGAATAATACTTGGCGTAGAAACGCATTCTGAAGGTTTGAGACATTCATCTTCTGAAAGTTGGGGGCATTCATCCTATGTTCTATTTCTGGTTTAACTGCATATTCTGAATTGATTGCAGATGTGGGAATACCTATTGATTGAGCGATAGTTTAAGAAATTTGATTATGCTAGAACAACTAATAGATTTCACATGCTAGATATAGAAGTGAAATATTTAGTCATTCATAATATCAAAATCTTCATCATCAATGCAAACTTATAATAAAAATTATTAGGCATAAGATTTTTATTATTAGTTTAAATTTGTCAATAAGACATTACAACTTGTTAAAATAGGTCTGAATCGTAGAAAAGGAATTAGAAGTACATTATTTGGTGTTTTTGCTCTGAATTGAATCATAACCCATTCTCACTAAAGTCTTTATCATATATTGTTGCACATCATATGTGTGATAAAAATATAAAAGAAGTTTTATTGTTGTTTGTGTGAAATTTTGTCTAATTTGTGAATTGCAAAAATTGTCAAATGTTGTAGAATTCTCTTAGGAAATTATACTTGAACTTTTCACTTTATTACTTGTGTGATTTGGTACACTTGTCCAACGCTTGTTTAACGCATTCATAAACATTCATAAACAAAGTCCAGCTAATCTAGAAGATAAATTGTTCCACTGTTATAATAGTTTCACATTATTTATGAGTAGAGATCAATGATAAGGATAATCTTCTATTTTCAATTATCCTTCTTCCTTCAACCCTTCTGTATGTCTTTTAAGAACAAAACGGTGACAAAATTCTAAATTTCAAAAGTGGATCATATGTTCATCTTAATGATATTATGTTGTGGATCTACTGTCTATGTCTATGTATGTCTCCAATGCAAAAGCCATAAAATGAATAGAGAGTATTATGAAATATGTAGAATCTAATTAAAAAATTATGTAGAATTTTCTTTAGTTGTTGCATGATCATAAAATGCTGCAAGAATGCAGACAAAGTTATCTATAGTTATTAAAAAATATTTTGAAAGTAGTGGGGCCATCGAAGACTGTTGCTTTGCTTATACCATTCTTTTTAGGAACTATGAAGCATAGGGATGTCCTTTCAGATTATCTTAAATGTGGAAGTGGTCGATGTTCTTGCAATCAAAGATATATCAGAAAGCTCATGTTCCACACTTTCATAATTAAGAATAGAACATTAACTGCAAGATAATGCCTACACTCTTCATCTGTATTGTGACGTTTTTCTTAGCTCAATTATACGTAAACTATAGTATAACACATTGTTGGTCTTATAAATATAACATGCGATGACCTCCTTAAGCACAAAATATAGAAACACAAACCTCAGAAACACAAAACCATGCTGTCACCAAGCTCACACTTGGCAATTTTAATCCTCCTATTATCAGTTTCCTTAGCAGCGTCAGCTCCATACGATGAAAACTTTGTCCAATGTCTCAGCTTCTATTCAGACAAAGCAGCTCCATTTTATGCCTTAATTTACACTCCAAAAAATGTTTCATTTTCCAACATCCTCGAATCCTCTGCACAGAACCTAAGGTATTTGGTGCCTTCAGCGCCAAAACCAGAGTTTATATTCACACCCTTGTCTGATTCACATGTCCAAGTGGCGGTGACTTGCTCAAAGAAACTTGGTATTCATCTGAGAATTCGTAGCGGTGGCCATGACTATGAAGGACTCTCGTATGTTTCTGAAGTCGAGGCCCCTTTCATGATTCTTGATCTGTCCAAGCTTCGCGCCATTGATGTTGATATAAAAGACAACAGCGCTTGGATTCAAGCTGGTGCCACTATTGGAGAAGTATATTACAGAATATATGAGAAAAGTTCAGTTCATGGTTTCCCTGCAGGCCTTTGCACAAGCCTTGGTGTTGGAGGGCACATCACAGGAGGTGCATATGGATCCATGATGAGAAAGTATGGTCTTGGAGCTGATAATGTTATTGATGCAAAACTGGTTGATGCAAATGGCCAAATCCTTGATAGGGAAGCCATGGGGGAGGACCTATTTTGGGCAATTAGAGGAGGTGGAGGAGCAAGCTTTGGTATCCTTCTCTGGTGGAAGATAAAGCTGGTTCCTGTGCCAGAAACTGTGACAGTTTTTACAGTTACAAGGAGCCTAGAGCAAGATGCAACAAAGATTCTCCATAGATGGCAGGAAGTGGCACCCGCTATTGATGAGGATCTCTTCATCAGAGTCATCATTCAACCAGCCACTGTTGGGAACAAAACTGGGAGAACCATCACAACATCTTACAATGCTCAATTTCTTGGTGGGGCTGAGAGACTCCTCCAAGTGATGAAGGAAAGCTTTCCTGAATTGGGTTTGACAAGAAAAGATTTACTTGAAACTAGTTGGATCAAGTCTGTGCTGTATATTGCTGGTTATCCAAATGGCACTCCTCCTGAAGTTCTGCTTCAAGGAAAGTCAACATTCAAGAACTACTTCAAAGCCAAGTCAGATTTTGTGAGAGAAGCAATACCAGAAACTGGGCTTGAGGGACTCTGGCAAAGATTGCTAGAAGAGGATAGTCCCTTGATGATTTGGAACCCATATGGTGGAATGATGAGCAAATTTTCAGAGTCTGATATTCCCTTTCCTCACAGGAATGGAACACTTTACAAAATCCAGTATTTGTCTCTTTGGCAAGATGGAGATAAGAATGCCACAAAGCATATAGACTGGATTAGGAAGCTTTACAACTACATGACTCCTTATGTTTCTAAGTTCCCAAGGGAGGCATATGTGAACTACAGAGATCTTGATTTGGGAATGAACAAAAAGAACAGCACAAGTTACATACAGGCAACTTCTTGGGGCAATATGTATTTCAAGGATAATTTCAACAGGTTGGTGAAAGTAAAGACCAAAGTGGATCCTGATAATGTGTTCAGGCATGAGCAGAGTATCCCACCACTTCCAGTTTCAGGTATGAAGCTACAAGACATGAAAAGCAAAACTTTGGAATGAGGCACTGTCTTGTAAATTTGTTGTGGGTTTGATTAGCAAATTTAGATGAATAAAGGATATGTTTGGATTTTGTTGTGTTTTTGGCCATTTTAATGTTATAAAACACTGTTGAAGTGCTTAATCATTGTTATCCATGTGGTTGTGCCTGTGACAATATTGCAAGTAACAAGTGTTGTATCACTGCTGGCGAGAATCCTGTAGCTTGTAAGAATCCATCCACTCTTTTGAACATGGCACCCAAGTGACAAATGGAATGCACATTTTTAAGCGCAAAAACAACCGAGAAAAGTAATGTGACTTTGTGTTATCAAAATAAGTTTTATTCAATATTAAGAAAGATTGTTAAAATATAATCCATTGATCATCTATTTTTAAGTGTAAAGTCATGTGGCTTCTCTCGTTTTAAAGTTACTGAATCCCTTTCCAAGAACAATCTCACCAAGCTAGTGCTATTTTACTTCCAAAATACACGAAGAATCTTTTACCAAATATTTAGGGAAAAAATAAAAGAAAAATAAAATAATGTATTTTTAAGATAAAATTAACTATACATAAAGTCATTTTTAAAAACTGTCATTTTTTTAAATCATATTTCTACTTACATACAAATTAGTTTTAGTCTTTTTTTCTTATTTTTATCTTTCAAAAAAAAATTTGAACATGTTTTAATATTTATAATATAATACATTTTTACTTGAATATACTGGGATTGAATAAATTGAAGTGTACTTGTCATCTTTATTTTGAGATGATAAGTGGGATTTCTTAATAAAATAACTACAATGTTATTTTATAAATTGAGATAAAAAAAAAAAAACTTCTAACTCAAGATTTTTTTATTTTATATTTTGAAATGCACGATTCAACATACTCAAAATATAAAATTGCACGTTTCAGAATGTAAATTTTTCATTCTAAATCATGCATTTCGAAATAGTAAATAAAAAATAGATTCTAGACTGCTATATTTGAAATGTATTTTTAAGAAGAAGGTGAAGATTGAAGGTAATGGAGTGTTAGTCAACAAAGAAGGTGACGAGTGAGGAAGAGAGGGGTACCGGTAGAAGAAAAAAAAAGGTGATGAATAGGGGAGAAGGGTGCACTGGTAGAGGACGAAGGAGTGAGAGAAGTGCAGTGATAAAAGAGAAAGAAGATAAAAGTACCGTAAGATATATGTGCTGTAAAAGTAAAAGGTGATGAATAGGGGAGAAGGGTGCACTGGTAGAGGATGAAGGAGTGAGAGAAGTGCGGTGATAAAAGAGAAAGAAGATTAAAGTACCGTAAGATAAAAGTACCGAAACTACAACAACAGAAAGGAACATGCACAAAGTGAGCTTTCCATCATAAATCAATCTGATACAACAAATCAATTTATACAAAATGTTTACTTCTAGAACTTTGGCACCACAAAAATTGACAAACGATGGCACGCTAACACCCAATAAACATCAATTTTGGGGGTCAAATAAATTAAGATAAATAAAAGCAAGACTTCATGAATTTGCTATTATTTTCACCAACGAATTATGCTATCCTTGACAATAATTTACATACTTTTGGCATCTATTTTCGACGGAGGAAGTGTTCCAAAAACTTTATCCCATAGCGATGAAGTGATACCAAAGCCTTTATCCTGGATCCGAAAGTGATGATTCAAGTGGTATTTCTGCGAAAACAACGAAAAAAAAGATTATTTTGTTTGGCAACAAATATCAAAGCAATGCAATCGTGACCCACAGTTGAAGGATTTTAACCTTGAGATTTCGGGGCACTTCGGTCTGCGGCTGACCATGGTGCAAGTAATAATGGGTGCAATCATACATTACATAACCCAATAAACCGCCACCAAATAAAGCAGGAGCTGTTGAAGGGGTTGCCATGAGCTTCACTAAGTTCCAAAACTGGACACAGCATACAAAGACAAACATCACTTCAGGAAACCTCCAACCTATGTTTATCAATATTGATACATCTGTGTTGCAGACTAATCGGACAATTTTATTAATCGTCAAAAGTCTTTTCTGACCATTTTCAAAAGGTAGCTACAGATTGTAGTATACATATGTCGTGATTTCAGAGAGCCAATCAATAAGCAATAATTTCTTTTTAACATTTTCTTAAATTACTATCACAAAATAAGGGTATAAACATCACTGAACGATTAAAACATCTATTCAAACATAATGAAAATCCAATCAACATCTCTTGTATTTCCCTTTCGTACCTGAAACTGTTTCACTTAATCCAATGTTTGTCCTATTGGTTCCGTCAAAACTATTACATTTGATATGTTATACCGCGTAACAATAGAGATATACCGTCGCCTAAAACTAATTCATCAATAGTATTTGACCAGTTGATAAAAGAAAAAATCGACGTGACACACTTAACTATTTAAAAGAGAGATCTAGATAGCATAGGAAACAAGAAAAACAAAATTAGAAATTTACTCTCTCGGTCTGTCCAATAATAGGAAGCAAGCATGTGAAAAGTAAAACCGGTGAAAATTTAAATCCCACAATTCCCTCCCAACCAAATAAGTATGGGAAAATGTTTTAAATAGTAAGTCAGAGAAGAGATACCGGCATCAATAATATAGCAGTTGCAGCAGGGGGGAAAACGAGTCTCAAGCCATCCATTGGGTGCTTATGGTGGCAGCCATGGAGTAGATAATGCAAGGTATTTCCCCTAAAGCAGCATTCAATACCCACAAAATAAAAAGCAAATAAACATTTAGTGTTATTCTAACAAAAAAAATAAAAATGAATGTAGTTAAACACAATTACAAGCAAAAATAAGAATATTATTTCACACTATGGAAAGGAAAGGGAAAGAAAAAGATCTAACCAGTAGGTCTTTGTTTTGATGTGAAAAAGAAATCGGTGCAATGAGTATTCAAGTAATGTCCAAATAAAAATGCCAACAACCACCAGTAGAGCCAAATGAGGACAACTGAGGCCCATAAGTACAGAGCTATACACAAAGTAGCATACAACTGGAAGCCAAATGACTGGTATTGCCCACCAGACTGTGCGCGTCAGGAACTGTTTCATGTAATAAGTCAAGATCACATCAAATTCTCAATATATTTCCAGAACATAAATTTTAAATTCTTATCCGTAGAAGAATTGAACATGACATTATAATCATAATTATATAATTAGTAGATCGTCTAATAAAAATATAATATGATTTATTCTCATATTATATCTTATTATTAGAGAATATTAAATCATTTTATGTATTATTTTGATTCCGTTTTTTCAATATAAATTAAGCATTCATGTTGTCTCACAGGCACACAGTTTTAGGTCAATGTCCCTTCCTTTCCTATAATTTAACAAAGAATCAAGAACTGGGTTGGGTTCAAAATCGCGTTGATTCGGTAGAGCCATTGTCTCATGAGGATATTTTGTATTTTGCAAACCATTCTCTAAGGCTTCACGTGCAGTGTTCTAGCGATGCCTTCAGCGAGTTTTCCAACAAGTTTTAGGCGGCAACCATTTGCTCCAATCGACACAGGGTTGGGATCGCGTAGTGCCAATTTATCCAATGGTCAAAACACCAACGCAAAACCACCCATCCACGACCATCTTCTCTACTGTTGCAACTGACGCCTGACGGAACGTGCGTCAACACCTAATGGCCTTATGCCCAGGATGCCCCTGCATGTACACCATCAAAGTTTGTTTGGTGGTTGGATCAACTTTTCTCTCTCCTAGGATTATTTTATTAATTTTTTCCCATACTTCAACGAAAAAAAAATGTCTTCCGGCGCCCCCATCAATATCCAGAACAAACTCTCCTATTTTTTCTAACCTTAATATTAGTATTGATAAGATGAACACGTATAACTATTGAATATGGTTAAGTGGGTTTTGGATTACGAATCTCATCCCACTACAATGTTAAATCCGTTCCTACACAACATGGAAAATGTATAAAGATTAATGCTCAGTTATGTAATGTTATTAAATCCAGTATTCGCACCTCACTCAAATCTATTCTTCGTCCCCATGAGTCTTGTACAGCAGTTCGGAGTGAGGTTCGTGCACTTTATGCCAATGACATCCAGTATCTGTATGGCATGGCTCGTATCAAAACCTCAACACTTCTAACTCCACATCGATTTGAGGGCCCTATGTGTGCTTATCTTGGGCGGCTTCACATTCCTTACATGATTTTTAATGAACTTCTTGTGTACCATCTGTAAATGCAAAGAAGGAACTCAAGAACAATCATACGTTTTTATGACCTTGAACTTGTTCGGTTTTCCACAAGTATGTTGCGATCAAATTTTAGGATCACCAATAAACCCTACTATGAATTCCACATCATCTGTGTTCATTCGTATACTTTGGCAAATAAACACGGAGACACATGTACTTCATCCGCAGGAGAAAATATTGCCTTTGTATCATAAAAGCGTGTATTCTAGGCAATTTCACATAATTCTAAATATCGTCCAAAATGTGAACACTGGCACTGCATTGTGCATATAATTGAAGTGTTTGGAAGTTGTATGAGAAATCCTATCATTCACCCAATATTGCCCATACATCTACTCTTGAGTCACTCGTTGCTTCGACACTGTTAGCTAATTTACCTCATATATCTCAGATCGAAAAAACTTGCAGAAAATGGTGTTGGGTTTAAAGCATGTGATTAGTTTAAGGTGTGAATCATGTCAGTTAGAAAAACATATTCATCACTTTTTTCCTAATAGCCTTAGTAATCAAGTTTTATCTCTCTTTTTTAGTTCACCCTAATATTTGGGGTTGTTCCCGTACTCTTACTTCTTCTGTTTTAAATATTTTATTACTTTTATTGATAATTAATATACATGTTCTAGAATTTAGTTAACGAAGAATCTATCAGAAGAATGTCTATAATTCAAAAGAATTTACTGAAATCAAAACACAATTTTGTATATCTTTCATAGTGACAATGTCCAAGATTATCTATCTCAACAATTTCGGCCGTTCATGCCATCTAACGGTATCATTTATTAAACTTTGTGTCCTCATACTCTTCAACAAAATGGAGTAGTTGAACACAAAAACAGACATCTGATTGAAATTACATGAACACTTCTTCATAGTCATCTTCCTCACTGTTTATGGTGGGATGTTGTCATTACTATGTACTATCTCATTAACTGAATGTCATCATCTTTCCTTAATGATCAAGTATCTCACTCTATCCTTTTCCTCATTCCCGTCTATATTGTCTTCCTCCACTTGTTTTGGTACCACATGTTTTGTACATAACCTCACACCTAGTCAAGACAAACTTCCTAATTGGTTGTTCAAATTTGCCTTCATGGGACATCATCGTTCTCAAAAGAAGGTATTGATGTTTCTCTCAAAAAGGTATTGATGTTTCTCTCCTTATCTTGACCGATATTTTGTGTCTATCGGCTTCTCTTTCTTTGAGTCTGTTATGTAATACACATATAATGATGACATGTACTTACTTTCTCACACTACCAATCTTCCTTCATCACTACCACATGACTTTGTCACAACTCGAGATGCTCTTTTGACCGCTCTTCATGTGTATGGGACCGACCTATCTTCGATGGATAATGATATAGAGGTCATGTTTGATCCTATCTCAACACTATCTAACATATTGGATCTAGTCTCCTCTAAAAATGAAGGCAACTGCTATTTGAAAAAGTAAATAATCTACTTGTACCGTAATCCTTCTCTCCAGTATACTAAGCTTAGTTATCATCAACTTTCCACCATACATCATACTTGTTTGTCCTTGTTATCTTTTGTTCCTATTCATAAGTCTCCAAGTGTAGTTTAAACCCACCTAGAGTGGTGACAAGCTATGATCGATGAAATATGTGGCCTTCAAAGTAGTGGTCTGAGAGTTAATTCGTCTTCCAATTGGCGCTCAATTGTAAGGTATTAGTAGTTATAGACTCTTAAAACAACAACTTACGGTAAAATGATTTGCTATAAAGCTCGATGCACACAAATCTATGACAAAGATTATAATGACACTATTGCATAACTTGGGCATGATACTAAATTGATCATATTACTAAACAATAACGGTTTCAGCATTATGTCTCTCGTTTCTATATTTTAACAATCAATGTCGAAAAACTATGAAAGCAGAAATTGTCTATGTTAGTAAATGTAGAGCATTGAGCATTAACAAAAGTAAAACATAACTCAAGTGATGGGAATGCTGAGGTGAACGAATGAGCTGAAAAGTAGACATAAAACAAATGAAAAATAAGATTATGAGTGAATAGTCACGGAGAAACTCAGATTAGCAACTACTCACCACAAGATGACTTAAACTCGCCTGATAAGGTTTATGTAGAAAATCAATCGAAGATTCGTGACACAAAGAAGATCAAGTGGAAGATGATCAAATTAAAAAGGCAGAGTAGCTATGAGAAACCATTGAAAAGAACTTTGCTCTAAATTGTTTTACCACAACCTTGGTTTTAGATAAAGTCAATGGCATCAATTAGTCCAGGCTTGGATGTTGTAGTTTTGTCTGTAGTTAAAAGGCATACCTCCAGAATTTCATTTTCAAAGTACCGAGGGCCTTCCTTGCTAACAATTGGCTGGTGAACCCACTCTTCATAAGCTTCCCCAAGATGTCCCACCTTTAAAAACATTGAGAATTCAGTAATATTCAACAGGAGATCACTTGGTTACAAACTACCCACATAAACAGAAATTGGGCCTATATGAAAGTTGAAAACCAGTCGAAGATGGAGTATCGAGAACACGTTTTAAAAGACTATAAGGGTTTTGCCTTTACCTGGAAAACAAGGGCCTTGTTCAAATCAACTTCAAAGTTCTGCACAACCATCCTGGGACTGAGTTCAAAGACCGAAACAAAAATGTTAAGACCCAAATAGGAGTAGGTTCAATGATGAAAAACAACAACGTCGTGTATAAAAGCATATCATGCACCGCTCACTACAGGCCACATGGGGTCGGGGAAACTTCATAAGTATTGGTTTATTTTACCTTCCTGACGGCATTGATTTTAACCTTTATTGTAGGGAACAAGTTAGGAAGGCGAGTTGCCAAAAAGAACAAGGAAACAATTCGTTTTTAATAACCTTATTTGATCACAATGTTGTAGATTTATATTGCAAAAAGGTTCTAGTCATCATTGCTTAAGGCCAAAGTTTGCGTGGTCTTTTCTCTAAGGACTATTTCACGGTGCAAACTTGCAATACAATGATAAGCCGCACCTTCTTTTTATAAAATGAGAAGGAAACGTACACCCCTATAGCTACCAGAAACGACCAGCGTCGTTTTCATCCAACTAGAATCATGCAAAACAACGGAGCATCAACGTCAAAGAAAAAGTAAGCAATAATTTCACATGCACAAATACCGCCAAGATTTATATTCTACAAAGTAAAAGTAAAACTAATAAAAACAAGAAGTAAACAAAATAAAAAAAGTAATAAACATTTTCTATTCCTCAACAATCATCGTTTCCCGCAATATACTCGAATTAGCTGTAGAACATAAGCAAATTTCCAAAACTGCCACGTCTGTACACTAAAAAGCGGAACTGAACTCTAATCAACAGACCATAACAATGCCAACAAATTCACATGTATCTACTAATGTACGGATCCAATTGAGTAGCAAATTCAAGCAAAAAAAACCTAAAAAATCATCATAAACAAAAGCCTTGGAATTCATATCTATCAAATAACACATGATAACTCTATAAACACGCATTTACTTCGCAATGCAGAAACGAAATCGTTAAATCAACTCCAGATCCAGAAACCGCACGTGTATCAAGAAAACAAACCTGGTAGCAGAAGGCAATGCGGTGAGATCGGAATGGAACCTAACCGGAGAGGGACGCCGTATGCAAGCAGCACCAGCACCGCACCACACCCTACCCTTCTCCACGTCGAGCAACGGAAAGGGATAGTGAAGGAGGAGAAGGCGCGTTGTTGTACTACTGAGTTGTAAAGCGTGGGAGAGGGAATCTTAACCGTTCGTTTTCACGGCATCAACGAATATCTCTTCTAGCGTTGGATTCTAGCACGTGACAGCCTGGCACTGTGGCAGAATCACCTGTGGCGAGGCTCACTTGAGGGTTACACAGTTGTACTGTGTTTGGATAACGTGGCGATATGCTATTGGAGTCAACGAGTGGAGTTTGGGACTAAAGGTGTTCTTTGGATTTGAATATCCGCAGTTGTTCACTGAACTTCATGTGATGCAATTATAGATCTAACGGTGGATAAATTTTAACAGTCAAGTTTCATTTTTTTATTTTAATATAAAATAAAAGTTTAACATTTGTGCAGTTTAAACGTAGGTGTAAAATATCTTAGTCTGTTTCAGAGACCTTATTGGTCTTTTTGGTGGGACCAGACGAATCTCAACTCAACATGTAAATGTAAATGTGATCTGAGATATTTTGAAGTTGCTTGCAATACTAGTTCGGAATAAACACCTTTCCTAAATATTAAATATAATAGTTTTTAAAAAATCAAAATCTTATTATACGTTCAACACGTTACATGTTTAAAGTGGTATAATAAAGAATAAATAAGAGTCAACAAAATAAAATAAGATGAATTTGCACTTAGTTTATTGTTTCATCCTAAAACCCCTCTCCAGGAGTAATATTAAACCAAGATAAATTTATCTTTCATCATGAAAGCAATGAAACAAAAATCGAATTAGATCGTATCAAAGAAAATATTATTGAACTAATCAGTTTAAGATAAAGTATCAACAAGTACAAACAACACCGAATGAATGCAAATTATAACAACTTATTCTATAAGATTTAGTAATTTATGATCACTCAGTTCTAACAGAGAAGTTGTCTTAAATAAAATACCATGTTTCACGACCAATTGTTAACGAAAATTAAATATTATTTAAGAGAAAAGCTATTTTCAACTTATTTATGTAAAGATGAATAATGCTACTATATATTTCCAAGTAGTGCAGAAAGAAATACATGACTGCTTATAAATACATAATATTTTGATTATTTCTCATGGGTCTTTCTTTCTGTACCTCCAAAGATTTTTTTTACACCTCCAAAAATTTTTAAGATCTCAAAAATACCCATTGACTATTTGAACAAAGTCACAAAAATATTTCTAGAAATCAACATTCAATAATAGATATTTCTCGACATCCGATTAAAATTTAGAATTCTGGATGTCAAAAGAAAAAAAAAATTATATATATATATATATATATATATATATATATATATATATATATGTGTAAAA
>Ga0214542_1001787_pt1 | contig 44536 bp, 47 predicted proteins | sample CNSS1metaG_FD_160096 | JGI IMG/M metagenome (GOLD analysis project Ga0214542, IMG submission 160096) | Root nodule microbial communities from cowpea collected in UCLA plant growth center, Los Angeles, California, USA - CNSS1 | ecosystem: Host-associated > Plants > Roots > Nodule | place: USA... | reverse complement strand
GCTTCAGACCTTGTTGTGAACGTACCATTGGCGGCGACCTGTGTTGGTGAAGATTCTGTAAATTTACTTGAAGGATCGGTTGCTACATTTCATGGGGAGTGTGGCACGGAGCGTCTCGACCATTTCGGAGGATCGCGTGTTCAAAGGACGCTGGTTCGATCTGTAGGAGCCTAAACCTCGAGCACGTTCGCCGAACTCGGAATCTGGAGGTTCTGTAAGGTCGCGGCGGGACGGGCTGACAACTGACGCCGTGGCGACCTCATTGAACTGGTCTGTCAGGCGAAATGAAAAACTGCGCCCCTCACGAAGCGAAGAACTGACCCCTCGTATCAAAACGAGGAGTGATGGATACGAGGGCGATTTTATCGCATCCTGCATTGTCGCGAAGTAAGCGACAAGGAGACCCCGTCTAGCAGCATCGGGGTTGGGTAAGGTATGGCGGATAGACGATTTCACCGAGTGTGAGCATCTATGTCTGCGCCTATAGCTAGCCCTAGAACGATCCATATGATTGAGGCTGTGCCGGAACGCCTTGAGGGTTCACCTCGTCAGTTGCGGCGTTTTTGGTCGGACGAGTTCAAGGCTTTAGCGGTCGAGGAGGCGTCCAGGCCGGGAGCGAACATTTCAGCGGTTGCTCGGCGGATCGGTATTCTGCCTTCGCAGCTCTTTCGATGGCGACGGGAGCTTAGTGGAGATGGTGAGCAAAGCTCTGCTTTGGCGAAAGAACAGCAGCCGAGATCTGCGGCAGTTAAGGAACGGGTTGTCGAGGTTGTCATTGGTGATGTCGTCGTGCGCGCCGGCGCGGACGTCGACGAGGCGCACTTGCAGCGGGTGATCCGGGCGGTGCGTTCGGCATGATCCCCTCCGGCGTGAAGGTGTTCCTCGCCAGTCATCCGGTCGACTTCCGCAACTATGCGGCGACGATAATTATGCGGATTTGCCATCACCAATCTGTTAAAATATGTGGTTTTTACAGTTACTTAGATAGAACGAGCAGGCGCGGTCGCTCCACATAACTATGCTCTCTCACGATGGGTTCACGTTGTGAGGAGAGTAAATATGGATGCCAATAGTCGTAATCGCTGGTTCCTCGATCCAGGACCGTTGTCGTCATGGATCGATCGGTTCGCGGACGACCTTGCCGCTCAGAGATATACGCCGCTGACCATTGAGGGCTACACGGCCTCCGCTCGTCATTTCGCGGCTTGGCTTGGTTACGCCGGTATCTCGATCGGCCTCATCGATGACGATCTCGTCCGTCGGTTTGCCGAACATCGGCGTCGATGCCCTGGTCAGCGGCAGTGGCTGCGTATCTCACCAAAATACTCGTCGCGCCGGGAGGTTCGTTGTTTTCCTGCAAAAGGCAGGTGTCGCACGTCCACCCTTGAAGGCCGCGTCGCCATATCCCATGCTTGACGACTATCGGAGTTGGTTACGCGTCCACCGGGGACTGGCGGAACGAACGATCGCCCCGTCACCTTCGCCATCTGCATAAGCTGTTACCAGAACTCGGCATGCCGACCCTCGACTATGATGCCGCCCGGATCCGTAATGTTGTCCGCGAGTGGCGCGAGCGAACCGGGCCGGCCGACCTGAGGACCAAAACGAGGGCCTTGCGCAGCTATCTTCGCTTCCTCGCGGGTGTCGGCCTGTGCCGCCCCAACCTCGACCATGCCATTCCGCCAGTCTTGCAATGGCGCCTTTCGTCGTTGCCACGGTATCTCGCAGCCGCCGATGTCGAACGCGTCATTGCATCCTGTGATCAGCTTACCAGAGGGCGCTTGCGGGACCGTGCAATCCTGCTCCTATTGGCTCGCCTGGGGCTGCGGGCCGGAGATGTGGCTGGACTCAGACTCAACGATATCGAATGGACGTCTGGGATGCTGCGCTTGAGTGGCAAAGCGCGCCGCCAGGTCCGGCTGCCGTTGCCGCAGGATGTCGGTGATGCACTTCTCGCGTACATCGAGCAGGAACGGCCGCGCGTGCATCAAGAGGCGGTCTTTCTTTCAATGATTGCACCCTACCGGTCATTTGCGCAGTCCAGCCATGTCTCTACGATCGTAGCGCTGGCGCTAAAACGTGCAGGCATTTCCGATCCCCCGTCGACCGGAGCGTGCCTGCTGCGCCACTCGGCGGCAACCTCGATGCTGCGCTCCGGGGCCACACTCGAAGCTGTTGGCACGGTGCTGCGTCACCGTTCGCTCGATATGACCGCACATTACGCCAAGGTCGATGTCGCGATGCTGGAGCAGGTTGCCCAGCCCTGGCCGGGAGAGCTGCCATGCTGAGTCAGCTCCTCGCAGATCATGCGGCGCTGCACCAAGCCCTGGGATTCAAGTTTCGGACCCCGGGCATTCTCCTGCGCAACTTCGTCGCCTTTGCCGAGCATCGCGGTGAGCATTTCATAACGACGGCAACCGTGCACGAGTGGGCGCTACAGGCGCCTTCACCCGAACAACGTCGCCACCGCCTATTGACGGTCCGTCGCTTCGCGCTCTCGCTGCATGCCGAAGATCCGCGCCATGAAGTTCCCTCCGCTGATCTCTTCGGCCGCGCCAGTCGCAAACGCCGCACGCCCTTTATCTACAGTCCCGGGGAGATCCGACGGCTGATCGACGCCGCTCAGCGACTTGGCCCCGACGGTTCAATCCGATCGCTCACCTACGCCACGATGTTCGGGATGATTGCAGCGACCGGCATGCGTGTTTCGGAGGCGATCGCCATGCGATTGCTCGACGTGACCGACGACGGGTTGATCATTGCCCAGACCAAGTTCAAGAAGAGTCGGTTGCTGGCGCTCCACACAACGACCCGACGCGCCTTGGACGGATACCTCGCGGCCCGCCTGAAGGCGGCAAGTCAGAGCGATGCGCTTTTCATTTCGCATCAGGGAACGCCGCTCGCTTATCCGACAGTAATAACGGTCTTCCTGCAGATCATGCGATCGATCGGCTTGCGGGGCGCTGCAGGATCGCGAGGGCCGCGGATCCACGATCTTCGCCACACGTTCGCCGTCCGCTCTCTCGAACGCTGTGCGCATGATTCCCAGGCGGTGGCGCGGCATATCACTGCCCTGAGCGCGAATTTGGGGCACGCCCATGTGACCGATACATACTGGTATCTTCAGTCAACGCCGGAACTGATGGCGCATATGTCGACAGCCGGCGAGACATTGCATCGAGGAGTGACGGCATGACCCAGCTTGCCCAGCACCTCACCGCGTTCCTGCGCGAGCATCTTCCCCGGGAACGACGCGCAAGCGTTTCACACCTGCGATGCCTATGCCTATAGCTTCCAACTGCTGGTGACGTTCGCCGCAGGACGATTGAGCAAGCGACCGTGTCTCCTGCAGATCGAAGATATCGACGTACCGATGATCCTCGCCTTTCTCGAATACATCGAAGAAACGCGTGGCAACAAGGCCCGATCGCGCAACGCCAGGCTGGCTGCCGTGAAGTCCTTCTTCCGCTATCTCGAGCATCGCGCACCCGCGGTGCTGGATCAGGCCCTTCGGGTGCACGCCATTCCGATGAAGAAGATTGACGAGGCGCTCGTGGCTTCGCTTTCGCGTACCGAAGTGCAAGCGCTGCTCAATGCACCGGATCGGCGGACATCATCAGGCATTCGCGATCGGGCTATGCTGCATCTGGCTTTCGTCGGCGGGCTGCGCGTTTCCGAACTCGTCGGTCTCACCCTCGACCAGTTCGACGGACGGTCACCCGCCAGCATCCATATCATCGGCAAAGGACGACGAGAGCGCGTGCTGCCGCTCTGGCAGGAGACCGCTGCCGCGATCCGCGCCTGGATCGCGGTTAGACCCAAGGATGGCGACACGGCGCTCTTCCTGAACAACGCTGGCAGGATGATGACGCGCTCCGGCTTCGAATACATCCTCGAAAAGCACGCCGCCGCCGCCGTCAGCGCCGCGCCCACGCTGGCGACGAAGTCGATATCGCCCCATGTACTGCGCCACAGCTGCGCCATGCACATGCTTCAGGCGACGCGCGACATTCGCAAAGTAGCGCTGTGGCTGGGTCACGCCACTCTCCAGAGCACGGAGATCTACCTGCGCGCGGACCCTACCGAAAAACTCGAAATGCTCGACGCTTTGGCGCCGCTCGGCATCAAGCCAGGCAAATTCCGCCCGCCGCATAAACTGATCGCGATGCTTGCCATGCGATAGTGCATAGTTATGTGGAGTCGATGGATGTCGAAAAGTCGGGCAATGCCCATCGGCGTCTCCGGCTCCGCATAATCATCGTCGCCGCATCGTTGCGCATGTCGCAGTGACCGCTCGCGATCCACACCGCACCCCGGAACTGATCGGGATCATTTGAGCGCTCGCATAATTGCGGCTGCCAGGTCGCATGGCGCTGCTGAGCCAATTCTCACCTTCACGCCGTTCGGGAAGTCCACGGTCATGGCCAGTTCCATCGCATCACTGCTGGCAGAGCCAACAAGCTTGGCTTGGACAAAGGCGGGTTCCGCCTGCTGGACCAAAGCTTGCCGCCGCCATGTATAGAACAGGCCGGTCGAAATCTCGAAGCGGCGCGCAACTTCGGAAACCACCGCGCCCGGCGCGAAGGCCTCCGCCAGTATCTGCGCGCGATCTTCCAACGACCATCGCCGACGCCGCTCTGGCCCCGTCAGCAAAACTGCATGTCCCATGAATTGCTCAGTGCGCTCTTAAGTCCACTCTTAAGAGCGCAGACTCACGGGAGACGCGGAACTTCGCAAGACGGTCCCCGCCGGAGGGATACGGCTGCAACCACAGAAGGCTTTTGCTGTTCCAAATTCCCGTCCCCTGCTCGCGGCAAACAGCATCATGCCTCAGCCAAATCGGGCGGATCGGGAAAGTATCCTCCAGACCTGCGTCTCTTTCGCGCCCCGATTGCTCATCCTTCGGCGATGATCAACCCTGGTCTGGAGCCGACTCCGCCAGTGCTGAGAGATGGGGAGCAGATGATTGTTCCTGTTCGCCAAGGGTCGGCAATGGTGTGACCGACCAACTAATTAAGTCGAACGCCCGCTGAAGGATCTCTGCGGTGTGCGTTTGGCTGGGTGAAGAGGCGATGACATATCCGATCGTGTCTCGGTAGTCGCCTTTCCTGGCGATCGACGCCTTGGGCTTAACATACAGTCTGACCTCGGCGACACCTGACAGGGCAGCCGCCCGGCTGACGCCATCGATCCAATCGAGGGTGCCATCCCGATCAGGAACGATGAACCGGATGGCTGCAGTCTGCGAATGCCTTCTGCGCAAATCCCATTCCTCGCCGACCACTAGCTTGATGTGCTCGGTGACGAGATCGATACCGCAAGCCAGCTTAACTAGCTTAGGATCACCACCCGAAAGACGTGGATTGACCTCAATGACGACTGGTCCACGCTTCGTCCACCGGAATTCAATGTTCGTTGGCCCCCAACCAAGGCCGAGAGCCCGCAAACAGCTCAGCGAAACATCGGCGATACGTTTATACTCATCATCAGTCAGGGGGGCCGGGTGGGTGTACTCACGAAAAACGAAATACGGTGGGGGGCCGAGGTCAGCAATACCAACCGCAATAAGTTCGTTTCCCATTATGTTGGCGCCGTAGTATGGGCCTTGTGCGAATTCTTCGACCAATATCCTCGGAGAAGACCGCCATATGTACTTCCCGCCCAACAGATAGCTCGTATGTTCGGTTAGCTCATCGACGTTGCGGCACAATCGGACACCGCTGCTGCCGACACCCACGACTGGCTTAAGAACTACTGGCAGGCCGATTTCCGCGGCGGAGGTTTTTACCTCCGTCGCATTCGCTGCCAAGCGGTAAGCGGGTATCGGAATGCCAGCCTCTGCGAGGAGCTGACGTTGAGTGAATTTGTCGCAGCATCGTTCAATGGACGCGGGGTTCGGTCCCGGCAGATCGAAATACTGGCAGAGCCTGCCAACTGTCGCGTAAAACGGCTCCCAGGCGCTCGTGATTCCGGCAATGTCATAGGTCTCGCGCAGCCGGGAACATTCGTGGATTAGCGCATCGAGATTGTTTGTATCAACACGGACTGCCTCGATGTTTTCCGCCGCAAGATAATCGTACTGAGCTGGATCAGCCGACAGGGTAATTGGATGAAGACAAAGACGCTGGGCCGCTTGGACGTATGGCAGACCGTTGCTCCTTGTGCCTTCAATCAAGATAAGTGCTCTTCTTGCCATTGGATCCTCTCGTGCGTGCTTGTGCGGCGGTCCGCGCGTAAATCAGCATCAGCTTTTCCAACCGTGCTTAGCTTCAGACCTTGTTGTGAACGTACCATTGGCGGCGACCTGTGTTGGTGAAGATTCTGTAAATTTACTTGAAGGATCGGTTGCTACATTTCATGGGGAGTGTGGCACGGAGCGTCTCGACCATTTGAGAGGATCGCGTGTTCAAAGGACGCTGGTTCGATCTGTAGGAGCCTAAACCTCGAGCACGTTCGCCGAACTCGGAATCTGGAGGTTCTGTAAGGTCGCGGCGGGACGGGCTGACAACTGACGCCGTGGCGACCTCATTGAACTGGTCCTTTGACCCTGGCACGGCGGTATGGATTTAGTGCATCGTAAACATTGTCGATGGGTTATGAGAAAACGCGGCGTGGCCCGTGTTGTCCCTGATCCGTCGCCAACGATTTCCGGCTGACGTGATCGCCATGCCGTCTTGCTCTATTTCCGGTCGCTGCCATGTTGACGACGTTTTCTAAAAGTACTGGACGCCTGAGGATCTCGACGACCTCATTGGCCGCCGCTGCAGCGATCGGAGGGTGTCCCGTGCTGGAAGAGCCCGGAACCCTTAGCAAAAGCACGATAAATTTTTCTCGGTAGGATCACCGCGCCAATCGGCTGCCCTCCCACCTGGTTCTCTTTGCGATAGTTACTAGGTCTGGCGCCACGCCCTCCTGTTCCAAAGCGAAGATCGTGCCCGTGTGGCCCATGCCGCACATCACTTCGTCAAGGATGAGCAAAATGCTACACTCATCGCAAACTCGCCACATCCGTTGGAAGTAGTCTGCCAGAAAGGGGAGTCCAAATCCGGCCCGATCATCTGCTTGAGCACCATCTGCACGACCCGATCGCCGACGGTGGGCACACCCAAAACCCTCTCGCCGCCACTTTTCTTCGGAATGGGGCAGCGCGCACCGGCGGCGGAAAGTAAGTCCCGGAAGACATCCGATTCCAAATCTAGTAGAGTTTCTTGCAAGATCTTTCTCAAACATCTCCAGGGGTCTGCTGCACCACGGTTGGCTCTGACCGCTTCGTAGGCTTCGCATAATTGCCGCCTGAAACGACTTGTCTGTCGTACCTATCGAAACCATCCTGTTTCAAGTTGTTCCAAACAATACGACCGCCTGATCCGGTCGCTTTTCTCTGGCCTCATTACAGGGCCCTCTTCGCTCATACGGGCGGCCCCAGTCTCCTGCATCAGTACTCTCGCCTAGCGGTTTGCTCGCTTGGGCTTCTCCCTTTGCATCAGACGCCTGGTTTGTTTAGCCCGGGGGGATGGCGGACACTTATTCGGAAACATCCTGACGGATTGCTTGTGGTCAAGTCGATTGTTGCGATGTGATGGGCAGCGAAGAAAACGCCGTAGTGGCCGTCGCGGTCGAGCGGACGGATGGCGAGGCGTTCTCCACAAAGCTTTGGGAACGTCCATAGCCGACCTTTGAAGCTGATATAGGCTTGAGCAGCACATGAATGCGTCGATAGCCGAAGCGGCGGCATTCATGCGCCAACGCCTTCATTCGCTCGCGAAGGCCATGATCGTCGCTGCGCCTGGTTTCGTAACGGATCGTCATCCGGCAAAAGCCGATGGCTTTACACGCCCGCCGTTCGCTCATCCGATGGTGGCTCACCAGATGCGCGACAGCTCTCCGCTTGGCTGCGGGCGTCACCACTTCTTTCCCAACAGGTCTTTCAAGGCAGCATTTTCGAGCATCGCACTGCCAGAAGCCGCGTCAGCTTCGTGGTCTCGTCCTCCAACGCCTTGAGCCGCTTGGCCTCGGACACGTCCATGCCGCCGAACTTGGCTTTCCACTTGTAGATGCTGGCATCGCTGACGCCGTGCTTGCGGCAAAGCTCCGAAACCGGCGTGCCCGCCTCGTGCTCCTTCGAAATGCCGATAATCTGTTCGTCCGTGAAACGGTTGCGCTTCATTCCCTCGTCCTCTCAATGGGCCAGAGCTTACTTCAAAATGGATTATTTCAACGGGGCAAGGTCAATGGAATCGTTCATTCTTGCCGCGGCTCTGCGGATGGTAGGGGCGACTGTGCAGTACAGCGACGCCGAGCTTCAGGAGCCATACGCCGAGGCCGTCCAGCCCTCGCCTGACGGATCGCCCCATGGCGTCCCATCATCCACAAACATGGCGTCCGGCAGCCCATAGTGCCGGAATGTCCGCTCCAGATGGCCACGTACGGTCGCTCCTGGCTGATCGGCGCAGGCATGAGACAAGGCACGAAGTGGGAATGGTCATCGATCATCGTCAACGGGTGGCAGAGCGCTGGCGTCGGCCGATTGCACCCGGCCCTTGAAATCCATTTGCCAGAGCTGGTTCGGCGCCGCCTTCTCGAAGCGCTGCGACGCCGGTGCGCCACCGAACGGCACCACGATCCGAGCATGGCTTGAGGATGGCATGAACAGTCGAAGTCGCCGGCGGCTGGGTTCCCTGCCGTTCCAGAAAGCGCACAATTTTGCGCGCACCCCAAGCACCTCGGCTTCTACCGCCTCTTTACAACGCATCGGGCTTATACGCGGACGCCGTGAGCGATCCGATAACTCCCGGTCGCCGGCTTCCCACCGCGCAAGCCATTAATAGCCGATATCCGGGCTGATCCCGAGCCGCCGGCACAATCCCGCCGGTTCACACCGTCGTCAGGCGCAAGCCGTACAAACTCCCGCCGCTCTCCCATGGTCGATACCTCTCGCCACCGCGTGGACTACCCCCCTCGAATCCTAATCCATGCCAGTATGACGTGTGTCAGCCATCTCCCGAACACCCATCAGTTCCCCGGCAAACACTGGTTCCTGCAGTTCCGCGTGAAAGCCTATGTCCAACTCATGCCCCCTTTTCCCCGGTCGCTATGGTTCTTCCGCAATTTGGTGCAGGAGATGGAATTCACCGGACGAATATGGTCAAAAAGTTGGAATCGCAATCTCCACAATGATTTGCCCGACCACCATGCCCTTCATGCGCTGACCACTCCGAGCTTCAATCGATCCTGTCCGACGCCGATAAGGTGGTGCTCATAACCGGCCAAAAGCGGAGACCTCCTCCTGCAGGCATCAAGACCCGCCGCTTCACGGTCAGTATATGCGCCGACTTTTAGATCGATGACACGGTTGCGCCCCAGGTCGCAGATGATAGTGCCGTAGCGCTGCCCCTTGACCAAGGCCAATCGTCGATGGCACAACATGCGGCGCTTTCGGCGGTCCGAATTCGGCTCTTTACCACAGCAGCTCGGACTGGTTTGAAACCTGCTCCCGATTGCGGAGGGCCATCCCCCATCATGCACGCAGTTTACGCTACGTCTTAGTTCATGTTGACGATATCCGGAAATAGTCGTGCTCGATGATGGTGCAAAAGTTCCTTGAGGTTTCTGAGAGGGGAAGCTTCTGAGCGTTATTGATCCATTCATCGAGCGATAAATCGGTGTGATCGAAGAAGCTGCCAGCCAAATCCTCGCTGACATCTAAAGCATTTTCCGCCCATAAGTTCAACTTTGGAAGGGCATGCTGCTGTGCCTCAACAGTGTTATAGGCGGCGTGCAAATGCCGCCAGATTTTCAAATATGCCGTCATGTAAAATGCCTGACGTACACCACCGGCCAGGTTCAATGACGGGAGATAACCCATAGCAAAATAAGAAAGAAAAATGCTTGGTAATAACATTCCCGAGCGGAGGCCAGCTACCAACTCAGTGGTATGGCAGGGCACTATCGGTTTGCCATCGCTCGCCGACACAAAGTAGCCGTTCGACCGTCTAAGAGCCACAAGATGCCCGGCGGAATCGATCGCCCAAAGGTGCTCGGTGGGAAAACGCAGGCTGCGAGAATCATATGAAACTTGCAGTTTAGCAAGGATCTGCTTATATCGACTGGAAATTTTATCCGAAAGGATAAGTGCGTGAATTGGTGTCTGCCCGGACTCAAGATGTTCGGCAATGACCCATGCTGTAAACCGTTCATCAAGATCTATGATCTTAGGGCCGTCTCGGCGTATGCAATAGCCGACGAGACGCCTGTTGGCTTCCTGGAAGAGGTCGGTGGCGACATCCCCGGATATATCGCCAATCAAACTCTGAAATTGATCGTTCTGCAAACACAGTTCTCCATGTGCGAACGTCAGCTTTTGGCCCGGCGAGCACACACGGCGCCATTTCAACTGCCGAGTTGGCAGTCCGAACACCTTCAATACTTGTCCGCGGTAAGGCAGCCATCCGGGACCTTCTCGACGAGCAACCTGCAGACGAACAGTTGCACATGCAAGCATCCAGCACACCCGATTACTGTTTGCATACGAGGTAGCAAGCCCGGCTGAATAACCGGCAAGCGTAAAGCGTTCTGGAAGCAACTGGCTATGGGGGGCAGTAAATATAATAGGGTGATTCCATAATGAATTGAGAGCCACATCGACATCAATGTTTTGGAAATATTTTCCGGCAGCGTTTAACTTTCGAGCGGCGGCGATAACATATTTTCGGTAATATTTGGCTGTCTCCGAGGTAGATTGGTCATTCTTAGAGATGTAACGTAAATAATCAGAAAGGGGCCTTTGCGCGAATCCCGACAGGATTTGGCCAAGTCCATCACATCTTAGATCCAGTTCGGCTCGGATATTTTGGAGCACAGCGGTCATGTCTTGCCCTTCGTGGAAGTAGACAATAGAGGAGAAAGCGCGAGACAATCCGCGAGCAATCGGCACCGGCAAAGCATCGCAACTGTTTCATGCAACTCAGGAGTTTGTCCCAGACGTACAAATGCGATTGCCGCACCCCGAGGTGGGTGTGTGAAGTGAAAGGAGATGACGAATGGAATCGGAAAACGGGAAAGCAACAAAGTGAGGCTAATCTCTGAAATCCACAGCAATCCGGCTGATATCGCGATGAGCCAAAAGTGGTGACGTTCTAGATGATGATCAGGTCGCCATAGATACCCGAGCCATGTCTCTGCCGCCGCCACCGCACCATCCTTAGCATCCGCGCTGGCACGCAGTTTGTCCAGCGCGGCTCCAGTCACGATCGGGCGAGTTGTCACCTCCGCCTCACGGGGCTGCCATATGGACAAGGCAGGGCCTTTGTGCTCCACTTGCTCTTTGTCGATGATCATCATGGCGCGTCTTATCGATCTCATTCGTCTGCCAAATCGTCCAACCAACAGGCGCCCTCGAGGTGCGGCCGGGAAAAGATCTTTCCGATCTTTTCCGGAGCTTTGTTTTGATGATATCGCATATACATGCGGCCATCGGCTCCAAGGTCGAGGATCTCGATCTTTCCTGTGTAATGCGACATGATGTATTTGAATGTCTTTTGAATTCCGCTCAGACGCTGGTTAATGCCGTGCGCAATCTCTAGTCCTCGGCGCAGTGGAACCTGAAAATGCGATGCGCCTTTCACTGGCCTGCCTTGATAGAGATAGTAGGGGCGGACACCCATGTGGTGACATTTGGCGAAGGTCGCAGCCAAGATCTCGGGATCATCGTTGACTTTCGCGAGAAGCACGGACTGATTGAGAAACTGCACGCCGCGTTCGCGCAGTGAGCGAATATTACGCTCCGCATCGGCCGAAATTTCACCGATGTGGTCGAAATGCGTGACGATTACTGCAGCCTTACCTGCTTCAATGATCCGTTGGAACAAGGCCGGCAGAGCGGGATTCTCGAACCTTTTGGGCTCGTAGGCGAGCATCTTTGTGCCAAAACGAATGGAATCCAAATGTGGGAACGGCAGCAGGTGATCGAGAATTTCGTCGAGCCTGGCGGTGCTGAGCACGAACGGGTCGCCTCCCGATACCAGCACGTTCGTCATCTCAGGATGATCTCCAATGTATCGCGCAATCTGCCCTAAGTCGGCTGCGATTTCATCTGAGCCCTTTCCAACGATGCGCTTGCGAAAGCAATAACGGCAATATGAAGCGCAGCTATCCGTCGCCAGCAACAATCCCGTCTGGGCGTACTTGTGCTGAAGTCCGCGCACGACCGTGTTGTCGTGCTCACCGCTCGTATCCAGACTGCCGGGACTCTCGAACTCTTCAAATGAGGGCTCGACGATGAATTTAAGCTGGTCGTAATGACCACTTTTGATGATCTGTTCACGATAGAATCTTGTAACATGGTAACGTGTGATGCTGTTGGCTTCCATGTCACCCGGGGTCACTGCGCGCGTCCCCTCAATGAAATTCATGACCGCGGAAGCGGGCCGTGGGTCCGAGTTGCTGGGCGGAGCTGCACTCGATAGCGAAGGTTCTATCGCTTTACTTTGGATCGTGTGAGCGCTCTTCATGTAGACCCCCTTAGCTGGAGACTGCGGGACGTAATGGTCGTAAAGGCTTCCTCACGTGCCTACGCAATCGGCGTGCCACAACGAGGATGTGTGGGGAAGAGAGGCAAAAACAAGGGGTTATGCCGTAGCGATGGAATACTTGCGTCTCAAATGTGTCAAGTCCCGAACACAAACGTTCTCAAGTGGACACGGCTACCTGGATTTCTCAAAGTAAGAGGTGCATCGAGCCTGCGAATCTGAGAAACTGCTTTTGCTACAAAGGCTTACCAGATTCTTTAAGGAGGCTCTACACGACACAGGGTGGTTGAGCGCGGCGGAATGTTAAGAGAGGCGAACGAATATTCGCCGACGAGATGACATTGCCGACACTTGTTCCCGGATCGGGGTCGGCCAAGACAGCGTATTTATGGGCGTACGCGCAGGACGACCGACCGTTCGCTGGCAGTGGACCGCCGACGGTTGCCTATCGCTTTGAAGACAGTCGATCGGGTGATTGTGTCGCTCGGCATCTCGAAGGCTATCGTGCTAGCCGAGGCAATTCGCTATGCCCTTGATCGGCGGGAAGCCTTCGAACAGTTCCTCCATGACGGGCGGATAGAGATAGACTCCAACATTGTTGAGCGTGCAATCAGGCCTCAGGCAATTGTTCGGAAGAATAGCCTATTTGCCGGAAATGCCGGCGGCGGAAGGACTTGGGCGACGCTGTCCACGCTCATCCAGTCCGCCAAGATGAACGAAGTCGATCCGCTGGCCTGGCTGACGCAGACCCTCGAGTGCATCGCCGCGGGTTGGCTATCAAGCGAGATCGACGCTCTGATGCCGTGGAACTTCAAGAAGTAACGGCCTCACGTCACGGCTTACGATAACTGCAGAGAGCTCTTTAGTTCTTCATAATTTTCGTTAGGAGGCCATGTTGTCAGCTCGGTTAGCTGCTACAATGCCGAATCCGGGGAATCCCCGCGGTAACAACCGGGCCGTTACAATGAAAGGCTTGACACCCTGCGAAGCTCGGCAACGTCTTTTGATTGATCATGGCCGCCGATATTGCAGAGCAACCTTGGACAGTTGCCGCGCTGTCTCAATAGCTATTGGGCTGAGTTCCGCCTCGACTGTCTGAATGGTCCACCTGGCCGCAGATGCCGCGATGTTAACAGCGGCTACCACTTCATTGTTGTAGCCAAAGACCGGTGCGGCCGTTGAAATGTCCCCAGGGATCGTTTCCTGATCGGATACAGCAAAGCCCTTCGCGCGTATTTTTTTCAGTTCCGTGCGCAATGCACTTGGATCCGTTATCCCACGCGGTGCAACTGCGGACACGTCTGACGTCTCGAAAATTTGCTCTGCTATCTTCGAGTCGAGATAAGCTAGAATCGTGCGGCCTGGCGCGGTCGCGAAGGCAGGTAGACGAGTGCCGACAGTGACGTAAGAACTCATGATGCTCCGGCTAGGTACGCGTGAGATAAACACGATGTCCGTGCCGTCCAGTTCTGTGAGATTGACCGTCTCCTGGGATCGCCTGTTCGCCTCGAGCAACAACGGAAATGTTGCTTCCACCAAAGGATTGCTTCGCAGATAAGCATTCCCAATGTTCAACGCGCGCGACGAGAGGGCATACTGCCGCGTGGTCTCGCTCTGGGTCAAATAACGCAGTGCGCGCAACGTATAAAGGACGCGCTGGACCGCGCTCTTGTTCAACCCAGACACCTCTGTGACCTCTGCAAGAGTCATTGGCCGTGGATTGGCACAAAAGGCATCAAGGACTAACATTCCTTTCTCGATCGTTCCCAAATATAGCCGCTCATCGATATGCGGATTATTGAGCGTTCTGAGGGAGTTTTGATGGCCGCCCTTTTTCTTGCTGCTCTCGAGCATCCTCTTGCTCCTTACCTCGACTGCCGAATCTTGCGGTTGGATAATGGCCTCAATGCTATTGCAAATCGAAGTCTCCCATTGCGAGCTCCGGTTGCACGACCTCGAATCGGATGGTCACGCCGGCTTGCAGGCTGATTTCATCAATACAGCTCCCTACCACTTTACCGAGCTCTTCAAGCACAGTACCAGTTGTTCGTCTTTCTCCAGACAAGACAAATTTTCCTAGGAGCAGCAAGGCGCAATTCTTGTCGGGTCGGGCGCAGAAGATCAACGCCGCGCCGCCATCCTCAAGTTCTGAAACAAGGAACGCGTCGTCGGAGGCAACTCTGGGAAGCAACTCATAGGCTCGACACAGCCTTGATCGGATTGTGGTATACTCCTCTGACGTTTCGATTTCGCCAGCAAGGGACAGATACGCCAACCTCCTTGAGCTCCGCAGCCATACTTCAGTTCCGTCCGCTTTAAGAAACAATGATAATCTCCCCGGAGCCGTAGCAGTCAGCAGATTGCCCAAGCAAACTCAGCTTCTGCTCCGATTGCTAATCTCGGCAGTCAGTGCGGGACGCTTCAAGATAGTGCAGAACACGTCTGGGTACGCGCGGCGCCTATGATGACTGTTTGAAAGCAGTTTCCGCGTCCACTACAGTCGAACCTCGCCAGGGCACACGGATGCGGCTCGCCTCGATCTTACGTATCTCTTCTCGGCGCCGTTCACCCATCTCATTGGCGGCAGCCAGTCGAATGAGGTGACACAAGTCTAAGCCGGCTTTTGTGAGCATCTTGGGAAAGATGGCTTCCGCCGTTAGGCCAGGGATTAAGTTTAGTTCGAGGAAGTGAATACGTTGCTGTTCGTCAATGATGAAGTCTAGGCGGCCGAATGTATGGACCCTGAACTCCCGAGCAATCCGTTTGGAAATTGAGGAGAGACGAGTTTGAACGGTGCCCTCCACATGGAAGTCAACAGAGTAGCCCTTCTTCGTCTTCTGATCATAGCTAAGGAAGCCCGAGGGATTGTTGATGCGTGCAACCGGAAGCGCCATGACCTCATGGCGATCAATCAAAACGCCGCACGTGTACTCTGTCCCAACAATTCGCTCTTGAACCAAGAACGAGTGGTCATGCAGAGCGACCCGTTCACAATAGGACCGGAGGCGGTCCTCCGAAAGCTCGTCCGTGTACTCGGTGAGGAAGGACCCTCCGAGAGTGTTCGGTTTGAGTACGCACGGGCCAGCAAGACGCCGTAGAGCCTCGGCGAAGCCCGGTTCGAGATTGCGTTGGACGACGTGGACCGTTGGAATGGGGGTCAACTCGGGGCAAAGCCGATTGGCTACTACGCCTTGTAGATACTTATCTGTTGCGAGCATGGCGGCAATCTTGTCGCCAAAGCTGCCGGGAATGTCGTAGAACTGCGCAAGAGCCTGGATTTGGCCATCCTCTCCGTCCTGACCCTGAAGAAGTGAAAAGACGAATACGCCGTCGCTTATAAGGAGTTGGGCAAGAGAGACGAGCGCGTGGGTTTCGGCGCGAGCTGTGAACTCGGGGTGCTTCGGAAGCCGATCCCCCTCCAGTGCAAGCCTGAGGAGGTCGCCGGTTCGGCTGATGTAGTACACGAATGCCGGTGAAACGTCTGGATCTCGAGCATTGTTGAGGACTTCAGCGAAGTGATTGTATATCGCGATCGACCAGTCGTGCTCCACGGACCGGCCGCCATAGATGAGCGCTACTTGCATACGATTACCTTTCGGAGTGAGTTGCGGTGATCGACTTCAAACTGGACTTTGAAACGCTAATTGCGGGCCCGACTAACCGAGGCGTCCCGCGTCTAGTCCGACGGGAGCACGGCCTGGACACAGTCATCGCGGCTACCGCAGCAGTGGGATACGCGCGAGGTCGGCGGAGCACGAACCGGAACGTATTGCCGCTCTTGCCGACGTCACCGTTTCGGCAGCACGCCGTCTGACGCAGACTTGACATGTTCTTTTCCTCCTTCGGTCCATCCATCACGGTTACCGCGGAGGGCACGGCAACTGACCGCACGTGGGTTGAAGCTTGGCCGGTCCAAATCATCCGCTTGCCCCCTTACATCGTATTGAGAACAGCCTATAAGCGAAGTTGACGTTGGGGTACGTCCCCGACGTCAGCATCAGGGATTCAAGATCATTCGCAGCTATGATTTGTTCGAGGAGGTCATCACGAGCATTAGTGCCGAACCCTAAAAGGATTTGGCCTCTTCCAGTGAGAAATTCTCGGGCTTCTGACAGAAATCTCTCGAGCAGGCTGTAGCCGGGGTCAATTGCTCCACGCTCGAGGTCATCCATAAATTCGAAATTTGCTGGAGCGAAGTTCCAAGGGTAGTTCCAAAAAATAATGTCGAACTTCCTCCCAGGAGGAATGTTACTGAAGATATCGCTTTCGATGGCCTCGACGTTCTTAAGGCCGTTTCTTGCGGCATTCTCCAACGTATTCGCGACGGCCCTCGAATTGATATCGCAGGCTAACAACGACAGCGCACCATTCTTTGCCAACAAGAGGCCAGGGAGACCGAAGCCGCAGCCGATTTCCAAAATCGTCTTTCCAGCGAATGGGGGGAAGTTCTCGCTAAACCAACGCCAACTCGGGAAATCTTCGGGAGGAAAAACACCTTCTCGTAGGATTAGATCTAGGCCGAACTCCTGTATCTGCCGCGGGAAGGTTCGCTGTTGACTAGATTTAAGTGTTGTCCGGACTCTATCGAGTTCACTCATAGTTCGCTCCTAAGTCGATGCGGAACTGTCCCTGTCCGTTCGACAGTTTTTCGGCCCAGCCCAGCAGTTCCAGAGGCGTTAGAGACGGCTTCGATATGAGCGATCCGCCGATGTGCTGTGCTTCTTGAGGACTTAGATAAGATCCAGTCTGTCCGGGTCTCTCCAGGTCCTCCACTCATAATTGCGAAGAACGATGTAGCCGGGTCCAGTCCCCACCACATAATTGGGATTGATTGGTGTTTTGCCCAACGGGGTGCAAATTACATATTGCGGCACGGCAAACCCTGTTGTGTGCCCACGCAAATTCTCAATAATGTCCATGCCGACATCAATCGATGTTCTGAAGTGCTCAGCGCCCCGCACCAAGTCGGCGTGGTACAAATAGTATGGTCGCACACGTGCAATAAGGAGTTTGTGGACGAGCTCTTTCATAACCTCGACAGTATCGTTGATACCTTTCAAGAGCACAGACTGATTGCCGACCGGCAGCCCCGCGTCGAGTAACCGTTCGATGGCAATTTTCGCTTCAGGCGTGATCTCGTTGGGGTGGTTAAAATGAGTGTTGACCCAGACGGGATGGTACTTTTTGACCATTTGGCAGAACTCGGGCGTGATCCGTTGTGGCATCGTCACCGGTGTTCGGGTGCCGATTCGAATGATCTGAACGTGCTGAAGTTGCCTGAGCCGTGACAGTACGTATTCTAGTTTAGTGTCGGCAACGGTCAGCGGATCACCTCCGCTTAACAGTACGTCCCGAATCTCCGGTCGCTCGGCAATGTACGCTACGCCCTTGTCTATTAAAGCTCGATCAGTGACGATTGAGTCCTGCCCGGCGTGAACCTTGCGCGAGCAGTGCCTGCAATAGGTGGCACAGAAGTTGGTAACATGGAACAGTACGCGATCGGGGTACCTGTGAACGATGCAACTGACGTCGGTCTTCCCCTCCTTCCAAAGAGGATTTTCGGAATCAACTGCTGATCGGTGGAATGAGGGGAGCTGCTCAATATGGAAGATATCTTCAAGCTCTTGGATATTAGGCAAAGCTTGTAGGCGAACTGGATCGTTTCGATCCTCTTTGTTTATAAGCGAGAGATAATAAGGCGTCACCCGGAAGCTATACCGCTCGCTCACCTGGCGGAAGGCCTCTTCTTCTTCAGGGCTAACGTTTATATATTGCTTAAGCGCCTCGATGTTAGTCACGCTATTGGCAAGCTGCCAACGCCAGTCGTCCCAGCCATTATTTCGATTGTCTGTTGCGTTCGTAGTCAGCATGTCAGATCTCCGTTGTAGCATTGTTTTGCGAGTGTTTTAGAAGGAATGCTGCGTTGGCCTACAAGCGGCTTCACCCCAGGAGTACGTTCGGCATAACGCCACCGTTTGCTATGGTCGCAGCAACGTTGAGGATCTTCTGTCACGCAGCGACGAATTCGCGAGGCGGTAGACTCGCCGATCGCCTCTTTCCATAGCCCAATCTCACGTAGCGCTGACATGTTTCTCTCCTCCTCGGTCCATCAATTGGAGTTCCGCGACATAAAACTGCTCGGCAACTCGCCGCCGCCGATTGGAAGATTCAAGGCTCGTGCCAATATGGCTGCTTTAGTCAAATCTAACGGTTTAGGGTTTCTTTTCAGCCGGTTGGCCCATTAACAAGGAGCGCGTATTACATACGCCTGCGTCTCCAAACAGACAAAACCGACACAGGAGTATCGGACATGCCAACGATGGGTGGATCACGATGAAGCGGAACTGCACAACCGGCGGCGCTACGGCATTCACACATCTGATCGCGCGCGCGACTAGACTGCGCATTGCCACTGGTCATCCACGCGGAGCAAAACCTACCTAAGCAGCGGGATCGCGACCGCGCCGGAAGGTGGTTGCACATCACCAATCGCTACGACAAGCGCCGTCCATTTAGCGCCGCGCGCCGCTTCGTCATGCCTTGCTTCGGCGGCAAGGAAAATCTCTTCTCGCGTCAGAAGGGTGTTAGCTGAGGGGGCGCATCCGGAGGCTAGTTGGCGACATGCTGCAAGCATTTACTCAGCTCGATCAACGGATCGGCGCCTTCGATGCCGCGACAAGGCCCCCGCAAACGCCGACTCCCCCCGTCAGCGGCTTGGTCCAATCCTCCGACGCTCCAGCTGCAGAATCTCGATCCAGTTCGTGACACAAATTAACTTCGCCGCCCTGTGCGGTCAGATCACTGGCGCGCAAAAACTGCCCAACTGGTGCTATACTATCTCTCACACGCGAAAGAAAACAGCAGGTTCGCCCGCGTTACAGCAACCCCGCCTGCTCAGCCTCGCGGCGGAGATTTTGCCAAGGGCGCGGACCGATCTGTTGAATAACGAGCCCTGCCGCCAAGGATCCCAGATCACCGCAATCCTTGAGGCTGCGTCCGCTCGTATAGCCGTAGAGGAAGCCGGCAGCATAGAGGTCGCCGGCGCCCGTCGTGTCGACCAGTTCTGTGATGTCCGTCGCCTTGATGATCACTGTCTCCTTCCCGCAAACGATCACTGATCCTCTTTCGGCGCGTGTCACAACGCCAATGTTGCAATCCTTGCGAACGGCGTCGAGCGCTTCCTCGAAGGAGGCGGTCTTGTAGAGTGATCTGATTTCATGACTGTTGGCGAAGATGATCTCGACGGTGCCGGATCGCAGCAGTTCGAGGAACTCGTCGCGATAGCGGTCGACGCAGAGGGAATCCGAAAGCGTCATCGACACTTCGCGCCCGGCGGCGTGCGCCAGCATGGCAGTTTGCCGTATCGCCTCCTTGGCGGGCGTGGTGTCCCACAGATAGCCCTCGAAATAGGTGACCTTGGCGCCGGAAGCCTGGTCGGCCTCGACGTCCTCCGGCCTGAGCTCTACGCAGGCGCCCAAATACGTGTTCATCGAGCGCTCGCCGTCAGGCGTGACGAAGATCATCGATCGGGCCGTCCGCGGCTCACCCTTGAGTGGCTTTGTGTCGAAGGCGACGCCCTGCGCACGCATGTCGTGGGTGTAGATTTCGCCAAGGGAATCACTGGACACCTTGCCGACGTAAGCGGCGCGTCCGCCGAAGCTCGCTACGCCCGCCGCTGTATTCCCGGCGCTGCCACCTGAGGCTTCAATTGCCGGGCCCATGCGGCTGTAAAGCAAGTCAGCGCGGTTGGAGTCGATCAGGTCCATCGAGCCCTTGATGATGCCGTTCGTCTTGAGGAATGCCTCGTCGCACTGGGTCACGATGTCTACGATGGCATTGCCGATGCAAAGCACGTCATATTTGGGCATCAGATGTCTCCGCTCGGAATAATGGTGCCGGCATCGAACGGCCACTTTCAGTGTGCAAGCAAGAGATGTGCCAAGTGGAGGAGGAGTTCAATTCCACGTGTTGGCTATTGGCTCGATCTTTTCAGATGAGCCTGACAATAATTTCAACGTACTCGTGAAAGTTAATGGTCCTAGAGTTCCGTATTTGAGCGACGCTCGTGGTGTGAGATGGCGCGCTGCACTGGTGTGTAGGCGCCAGAGCGATCAACCAACGATTAACGCGGTACCCGTGGGGGCCTTGAGGAGCACCCGGTGCGTTGAGGCAGAATTTCTCCGGCGGAAACGGGAGATGAGCGCGTACTGCAGAGTCAATGCGCGTGCCGCCGTACTCGCTTATTCGGTTTGCCCCGGGCCTCGCGGCGCAGTTCGGCCGAAAGCCGAGCGAGAAAGTCGGCGCCACATCGACAAGGCTCGTGTGGCGATGCCGGCCATGCCAAGAGCGCGCCTCGCAGTGGTAGCGCCTGAGGTTGTCCTTGGCTCGCTCGAAGCATCTTTGACGCTGCGGCTTGGCGATGCGTCAAGCAATCACTTGCGCTTTCGCAGCGGATGGCCTTGTCGAGACATGGCTCACATAGTCTAGTAATGAGACGTGCGACGCCACAGGCGGATATTACGTATGCGCCGCGCCGGCGCATTTGCTGGAGGGTAGCTGGCCGACCGAAGCGCTATTGGAGCAGATCGCCGTGTCCAAGCATTCCGACCATATGCCATTGAACCGGCAGGCCTCGGTCATGGCCCAACACGGAGTGCCGATGACCGCACCGTCCTGGCGGATTGGATGGGGCGGACGGGTGCTGTGATCGCGCCGGTCGTAGACCACATGGCCATGGTCCTGAAACGGGGTAGCTTACGACTTTATGTCGACGAGACCACGGCCCCGGTGTGGGATCCGGGACGCGGCACAACGAAAACCGGTTATCTCTGGGCTATTCTGCGCGACGACCGCGGTTGGAACGGATCTGCGCCGCCGGGCGTAGTGTTCCGTTATCGGCCTGGGCGTAAAGGCGAATATGCCGCAGAACTCCTCGAGGGCTTCAACGGCACGATCCAGGTCGATGCCTACGGTGCTACTCGCACCTTGCTACGCCAGACCGCACGGGCGGCGATCCGTTGAATCTGGCCTTCTGCTGGGCGCATGGCCGCAGAAAACTGATCAAGGCCAAGCCCAAGAAGGGGTCGGCCGCCCTCTATAAGGTGGAAGACAGCATCCGCGGTTCCGATCCTGATCATCGCCGGGCTGTCCGCCAGAACCTGTCCCGCTCGCTGGTGGACGAGTTCTTCACCTGGTTGGCAGCTCAGGCCGCGCGTCTCACGCAAGTTCGACCTCGGCGAAGCCATGGCTTACATGCTCAAACGTCAGGATGGCTTCCGGCTGTTCCTGGACGACGGCTGCGTCGACATTGATTCCAACCTGGTCGACATGAACCGCCGCAATGCGCTCTTTGCCGGTCATGATGAGGGCGGCCGCAATTGGGCCCGGTTTGCCAGTCTGATCGGAAGCTGCAAGATGAACGGTATAGAGCCCTATGCCTATTGCGCGATCTCTTCATTAGCATCGCCAACGGCCATCTCGCCAAAGACATCAACGCCCTCATGCCTTGGGCCTATGCGCAACGGACAGCGCCTCACAATGAGCTCGTCAGGAACTTTCCGATGAGCTCACACGACATCCACGAGCAATAGACCTCACCGTTGCAACCGAAAATCAATGGGGTGGAGACGCCGCATACGATATTACCTCGACAACTACAAAAGATTGGATGCACCTGGCTACAGTCGCTGAGATCCGAACATGGCTATTCCGGCCTCTCGTCGGCCTGAAGATGCCCCGTGCGCTCGAGGCTCCTGATCACGTTGTTTGTCGCTTGGAGCACGGCGAACTCTCCGCATTGGAGGCGATGACATCCTGCTCTCCGAGGAGCTGACACCGCGCGAGAATAGTCGCATCAAGACCGTGCTGCGCATGTGGGCGGCTTGCGATGTTCAAGAGGCTGGCTGGCTTCGACTTCTCATTCCAGCCATCGCTTGACAAAGTGACAAAGATCGTACCTTCACGCTCGCACAGCTCAGCTTTATCGAGCGCTGCGAGGCTGTGCATTTCTTCCGACCACCGGGAACAAAAGCCACTTGGCTACCGCTCTCGGCGTCGAGGCCGTCAAGGCCGGAAAGAGCGTCTACTTCACGTCACTGGCAGATCTGATCGCCGCGCTCTCACGCGCCGAACAAGAAGGCAGGCTGCAGGATGGCATCCGCTTCTTCTGCAGGTCGAGCTTGCTGATCGTCGACGAAATCGGCTATCTTCCTGTGATCGCCGGCGGCGGCAATCTGTTCGTTCCAACTCGTCAACGCCCGCTACGAACGTGGGGCAATGATCCTCACCTCAAATCGTGGCTTTGCCGAATGGGGCGATGTCTTCGGCGATCCCGTCGTTGCTACTGCACTGCTCGCCAGGCTCCTGCACCATGCCGTCGTCGCGCAAATCGAGGGATCAAGCTATCGACTGCGTCAGCATGCCGAGTTCATGCCGGAGCATGACCGCTCGAAGGCGCTGATCACTCCGCCAGTCTTCACCCCGCCGCCGAACCCAAGGGGACGTCCGCCAAAAACGGCCGGCATCCCCTCGCTTCGCTCTCAGACGATCCCGCGGCGATTAGCGCGGCATTCTTGTACCAACGTTTGCCTGGATCGCTCTGTTGTAGAGTTCGCTCGCGACCGCAAGATCCGCCAAGGCAAAGCCAGGAAATATGAACAGTACGCGGTCCGACGCGTTGTCATGGCCCGCGAGAGCTCCACTGGCGAGTTCCGCCAAGTCTGCGTTAAATGGTCCGGAATACGCGAGCTTCGATCGGGTATCAGTATCCTCGGCCTGCGCTCTATCGTCGACAACAAAAGAGCTAAACGCGCTGAAACTTTCGGGTAGCCACGATCGTCCCATATCAATGGCAATCGCCAGGCTGCCGGGGTTCAGCTTTCGCGCATCAAGAAATGGCGGCATCCCTGCGAGGCTTGGAACGGTCGAGACAACCACGTCGCACTGAAGGACATCATCCGCATTGTCGGTCGATCGACCGGAGGCACCCCGGACGGTGGCCCGCTCTGCTAGCGCGATTGCAGACTCAGCGCGGCGGTCGAAGCACACGATCTTAGTCAGGCCGGGAAGCACATCCCGTAGAGCCGCTAAATGCCCGTATGCCTGTGCTCCACATCCGATGAAACCCAGCGATGTACTTTTCGGAAGCGCGAGGTACTCTGACGCCAGCGCAGACATGGCTGCCGTTCTGATCACCGTCAGTCGGTTCGCGTCAATGACTGCCAAGGGAAGACCCGTGTCAAAATCCCCGAGAACGAGCAAGCCGTTGACGTTTGCCAGGCCTCGTTGAGAATTCGCTCCAACGACGCTAACCCACTTCACTGCAGCAAATGGCGGCTCGGCGCAAACTGCGGACATCGTCTGAAAATAGCGATCAGGTGCGGCTCGCACGGTCTGCTTGGGCGGGATCCTGAGATCGCTTGAGGCGTAGGCCTTAAATGCTCTCCGAAGCACCGATCGGAGATCGGCCGGTGACATGTCCAACTCGTCTATGTCAGACGCATTCAGGTACAAAATGTCGTCAATCATTCAGTCCTCCCTAATCACCCGTCTTCATTGACCCTGCATTGGCGCGCCAAGTTCCAAAGATCTGTCGAAGGCGGCCTTCGTGGTTCGCAGTATCAAAGAGGAAAGTGCGTTTTCGGCTGCGAGCACGGACAGGCCCGCTGCAGTGGTTCCGTTGGGGCTTGTCACTTGTCGTCGAAGTTCGGCGGGGTCCTCGCTGGACTCGAAAGCGAGAGCCGCAGCGCCATGAACAGTTTCTTTGGCCAATTTTCCTGCTACTTCCGCCGAAAGGCCGAGTTCGCAAGCGGCATCAGTCAAACACTCGATGACGTAAAAGATGTATGCCGGCCCCGAGCCACTTACTGCCGTGGCCGCGTCGATCAGGCTTTCGTGTGCGACCTGGTGAACCGCTCCACCGGCCCTGAAGAGACATACAACGCTCTCGAGGTCATCTCCTCCTACAGCGCTATCGGGGAATACGATCGTTGAACCTTTCCCGATAGCGGTCGGTGTATTCGGCATCGCACGCACAATTCGTGCAGAATTGAGAAGCGCCTTTAATCTCGCAGACAACACGCCCGCGGCAATGCTGACGAAAACAGTGCCATCTGAAAATCGGCTGTAGGGAGGAAGCTCTTTCGGCAGGGCCTGCGGCTTCAACGCGATGACAATGAGGTCGGCTTTAGCGGGTAGAGTTTCACAACTCTCATGGGTGTTTACACCCAATAATGCCGCGCGGTCGCGCAAAGCTGCGATTGGTTCGACGACGTGCACATTGCGCGAGTAAACAGTTGAGGAGTTCACCCATCCACGCAACAGCGCATAGCCCATGTTGCCGCATCCAACGAGGACCAACGTATGAGATAGCGTGGTCGATGCAGGGTCCATTTTCTACCGTCTCCTATTTCACCCATGCGCTGTCTTAATGGGACTGCAATTGGGTCTTCGACGGCGTGTGCATCCCGATTGGCCGGCGGAGATGCACACGCGAGCCTGAAATCATCGAGTTGTTTCCTGGGTTGCCATACGATCCCAGCAGTCGTGCAGGTCTTTAGACAGCAGATGCTTCATGATCCTTTGACTTGGGGTGCGCTCAAATTCACCGACGACCGCGATATAGCGGGGGTTCTGGTAAGAGGCGAGACGCTCACCAAGCCAGTCAGATAGATGTTCAGGCTCAATAGCTTTGCCACTTTTGGCTTTCACAAAGAGCTTAATGTCCTGCTCGCCGACGTCGGCAGCGACGCCGATCATCGCGCAGTCCTCAACGGCCGGATGACCTGCGGCGACGTGCTCCACCTCCCACGCGGATACATTTTCTCCTTTACATCGGACGCTGTCCGTCATCCGTCCGTGGAACCATAGGTTCCCGTCAGCGTCCAAAGTGCCTGCGTCACCTGTGCGAAGCGCACCGTTTACAAGTGCCTTTTCAGTAGCTTGCTGATTATCCAGATATCCTCTGAACAGCGCACCATCGAGAGATGACCTCACAACGATCTCTCCTCGGTCGCCGGTAGCCATCGGATTACCGGCATCATCTTCAACAGTGACGGTATACCAGGGCATGGCCTTACCGACTGAACCGACCACACCTTCAGAGTTGCAGGTGGTGATGCTCGACGCTTCCGTCATTCCATAGCATTCCCGAATCTCCACGCCGAAGCGGTCGCGGAACTTGGGCCAAACATCCCTGGGGCACCCGCCTCCCCATGCGATCCGGACGGAATGTTGACAGTCGAGCGGCGTTTCCGGCTGCTTCAGCAAGATCTGCAGAATGCCCCCGAGATAATGAATATGCGTTGCGCGCGAACTCCTGACCTGGTCCCAGAAGCGGCTCGCGCTGAACCGATCGACCATCGCCAATGTGACGTCCTCGATGATTGGCAAAACCAGGAGTTGGGCTCCGCCGATGTGGAAAAATGGCTCCCAAACGAAAAAGATATCTGCCGGTCCCATGGCGGTGAGCGTTCGCACCGCTTCACCTGCAAGCCGGAGCATTCCATGTGTAACTAGAACACCCTTTGGTCGCCCGGTCGTTCCGGAGGTATACATGATCGCAAAGAGGTTATGTGCTTCCGGAGCCGCATCAACGAAATCGGTTTCGTTCTGCAGGATTGCCTCGAACGATCGATGATCCTGATCAGCGTCGATGGTGATGATCGCTTCGGAGGAAATTGCCGAGCCGCAATTAGCAATCGTCGAAAGAAACTCGCGGTCGGACACGATGAGCTTGGGTTCGCTGTGTTCAAGGATGTAGCGAAGCCCGTCACCCTTCTGCTGCGCATTGATTGGCACCCAGACCGCCCCAGCCTTCGCAATCCCTAGAAGAACAGGCAGCGTCAGGCGCGAATTTCGCATCATCACCGCGACACGATCCCCGCGCTGGACGCCCTGATCTCGTAGTTCAGAAGCAAGCGCGCCGGACTCGGCCTTTAGCGTAGCGAAGGTGATCGGCTCACCGTTGAAAAGAGCAAAGACCTGATCAGGGCTTTTGTCGGCTTTGGTATCGAAGTCGGCGATGAAGCCCTTGAGATTGTCGATCATAGAACGTTACGCCTTCCTCGATGCCCGTTCAGCCAGGAATTTCTCCATCATCTGAGCAGTCTCGCCAGATGCGTAAGCCTCCCGGTGGATCCGGACCGCGGCATCCAGGCACTCGCGGAAACCGATCTCGGTCATTTCGCGCAGCCATTGCTTATCCAGACGCATAGCGACTGGCGGTTTGGCGCCAAGCTCACGCGCAAGCGAAAGCGAGGCCGTCAAGACCTCTTTCTCAGGAACAATCTTGTTGATGATCCCGATGGAATGGCATTCCGCGGCATCCATCAATCGGCCGCTAAGCGTCAGATCAGTGGTCCGAGCCAATCCAAGGATCTCGCGCATGATCCATGGTCCGGTCACGCTGGCTATTCCGGAATTGATCTCGGGCTGACCCATACGTACTCCCGCATGGCCGATCCGGAAGTCGCAAAGAAGTGCAACCTGAAACGCAGAACCGGCGGCGACACCATTCAAGGCTGCGATGAGCGGCTTAGAAAGCGAACGAATGGCGCCGTAGAGGCTCTCCCACTCGGCAATCCATGCCGAGCCCGTGTCGCCATCAAACGACTTCGCTTCGTTCAGGTCCTGGCCGGCACAAAATGCCCGGTCCCCTGCCCCAGTCAGCACGATCGCCCGAACGGAATGATCGTTCTCGAGCTCGACAAGTGCGTCAACCAACTGGCTGCGCATAGGCTTGTGCCAAGCGTTCAGGATCTCAGGCCTGCTTAACGTAACGACAGCAACGTGATCGTTTCTGTCGATGAGAATGTAGCGATCCATGATCGGCTTCCCCAGCTGTATTGGATTGCAATATATGATATCGCATAATGTGATTCAGATAAGGAAGCAAGTCAAGCCCTTTTCGCGAGAAGCGGGCGCACCAATCTCTTCGGAACGCGGTGGCCCAAGGGCGAACCCGAGCCGAGCTTGACTGCTGCTAGTAGCGCTACGCGGTACCTGATACTGCGACAGCACCACCCCGCCCAGCCCAGTAGCTCCTGGCGGAACGAGCGTTACGCGAATGTGGGCGACTGCGGACTACAACCGGGGGCTCACGGGCGACAAGGAGCACCGTGGCGACAAGAGCTCATTCAGATCCCGAGGTGTAAGCAGGAACCCTTTAGTCGGGACACCCCCGGATGGATCAGGGTGTCGCTGGCTCCGCGGGTCAAACGCTGCGCACCGTACGCACAACAGGAATTTGCATGGGGGTGCCCTCAGGTTTGACGAGATCAATCGATAGCGCGGCCGCACGGGGACTGTGGAGGGATCCCCAGTTGAGAGATGGCTACATTTTCAGGCGCTCGCCCTTAGGGTCGTAGAATGCCCTCAGGCTAGCATTCGCGGGTACCTTCTTGTCTGCGACTTGAATCTCGAACTTCGCACCCTCGATAAGGCTTTGGTCTACACCATCCCCGTAATGTACATAGCCCATGCCGATCGCGCAGTTCAGCGAGAAGCTGTATCCAGCGGACGTTATGTGACCGACATTTGCGCCATTCATGAAGATTGGCTCGTTATGATAGATCAGCGGTTCGGGATCCTGCAGTGCGAACTGTACCAGACGCTTGCTAAGTCTCTTACCTTTCTCGGATGCCACGGCATCGCGACCGATGAAAGGAATTGCCTTGTCCATAGCACAAAGAAAACTTAAGCCTGCCTCTGCGGGGGTCTCATCTGGACCGATGTCGTGTCCCCAGTGACGGTAGGCCTTTTCAAGCCGTAGGTAATTCAGCGCATTCATGCCGGCGGGCCTGAGGCCGAAGTCTTTACCCACCTCCAGCAAGAGCTCCAAAGCGCCCGGCGCAAATTCATTGGGCAAGTAGATTTCCCAGCCCAATTCGCCGACGTAGGAAATGCGCAAGGCGAGCGCAGTTGCCCAGCCAAAGTCTATTTCCTTGGCTGCACCAAATGGGAACTGGTCGTTAGACAGGTCGACGCTGGTGAGCTTTGAGAGGACTTTTCGACTGTTGGGACCCATTAGGCCGATAACGGCGTATCTATTACTGATGTCCTCAATTGCGGCATCCGCGCCCGGAGCGATATGGTTCTTGAAGTAATGGGCATCGCGAACCGACGTGGCAAGTGCGGTGACGACCAGGAAACGATCATCAGCCAATTTGGTGACCGTGAGATCGGCCTCAATTCGTCCCTTCGGATTGAGCCATTGTGTGTAAGTTGCCCTGCCAGTGCGACCAACATCGGCACAAGAGAGACGTTGCAGCTCACGCTCGGCATCTTTGCCAGTCACCATGAACTTCGCGAGAACGCTCTGGTCAAAAAAGCCTACATTATTTCGGACACTTTGGCACTCCTCCCTGCAGTACTCGAACCAGTTCTGGCGGCCATACGAGTACTCATCAACGGGCTCGACGCCCTTGGGCGCGTACCAGCTGGGTCGCTCGTATCCCGCCACTTCCCCGAAGCACGCGCCGAGCTCTTGCTCTTTATTGTAGAACGGCGACCGCTTGATACCGCGCGAGGTCTCGAACTGTCGGTTGGGCCAGTGCATCTGAAAGATCAGGCCAAGCGTTTCTTCAACTCTGGGGACCAAGAACGACTTTTTGTTCTGAAACGGGAAAAGCCGCCGAATATCCACATCCCACAAGTCGAAGGGAGGCTCGCCATCGACGATCCACTGAGCCAACGCCCAGCCCGCTCCACCGCCCCACTGTATACCGCTTGAATTAAAGCCGGCCGCTACATAGAAGTTTTTCAGGTTCGGCGCTTCTCCCATTACGGGTTTGTGGTCGGCAGTGAAGCTCTCAGGACCGTTGAAAAATTTGCGAATCCCCACTGTTTGTAGGCTTGGAACGCGATGGAGCGCGCCTTCCATGTATGGCGCAAAATGATCGAAGTCTTCCGGTAGTTCGTCGAAGCAGAAATCTTCGGGGATACCATCTATCGCCCAAGGCTTCGCCCGGTGCTCAAACGCGCCGAACAGCAATTTTCCGGTATCTTCCTTGAAATAGATTCCTCTTTCGGGATCCCGCATCATCGGTAGATCCGAGGTGACGCCCTCCATGGGCTCGGTAACGATGTAGAAATGCTCGCACGCTTGGAGCGGGACATCCACTCCGACCTGTTCACCGATCGAACGGGCCCACATACCACCGCAATTGACGACGTATTCGCATGCGATGGTTCCCTGATCGGTTTCGACTCCCTTGACGTGTCCGCTCTCGGTTAGGATCCGGGTAACTTTCGTGTCTTCGAAAATCCGCGCTCCGCCAGCCCGAGCACCACGCACAAGCGCCATACTGACGTCGGTGGGATTGCATTTGCCATCATTCGGGTACCAAACCGCACCGATCACGTCGTCAACATTCAGTAGAGGCCACTTCTGCTTGGCCTCGGCTGGGGTAATTACGTCGGCAACCACATCCAATGTCCGCTGCAGTGCTACGCGGCGAAGCATTTCCTCCCAACGTTCTCTGGTGGTCGCAACCGATACACTGCCCGGCTGGACGAACCCTGTCGCCTGTCCGGTCTCGGCCTCCAGACTGCGATAGAGCTTGACCGAATGCTTCGCCAGCCGGGTCAGATTCGCGTTTGCGAGCGAGTCAACCACAATGCCGGCCGCATGCCAGGTTGTGCCACTCGTCAGCTTCTTACGCTCGAGCAGGACGACGTCTTTCCACCCCAGTTTTGTAAGGTGATATGCAACAGAGCAGCCGACGATGCCGCCGCCAATAATTACGACCCGTGCTTGTGATGGAAGTGCCATGTCTTACCTCAGTCTTTCTTATTCACACGCAGGTCCGCTACGCGCATACGCCGACCATTGGTTCCGAACGCCTATCGGGAGCTACCAAGCGCGCCCCTCCCATGCATCCACCTTACAGTATTGCATACAAATATTACGTATTGCTATTTGCGCGAAGTGTCAAGCCCCAGCCGGTGTGTGCGCAGCGGGCCGAGCGGAAACCAAGGCTCGCTTATAAGCACACCTTTCGTCTATTTTATTGAACAAACCCCGCTACTTACGCCACCGTCAGTTTCACCATTTCCGATCAACGGAAGCCAAAACTCACGAGTTTGGTCTTCGCAGGGCCGTTAACGCGTGTGAGACGTTTGGGCGAACGACGAGGAAATGGTTTCCTTTTTGCGAAAATTGTGCAGGTCTGCTGCTATATGCCGCTTTGTGCGGTTCGTTTGAGGCTTTCGAAGTTTACATATTCGGATAGACTGGGCCCTCGCCGCCCTGGGGCGGCACCCAGTTGATGTTCTGGTTGGGGTCCTTGATGTCGCAGGTCTTGCAGTGGACGCAGTTCTGCGCGTTGATCACGAAGACCTGGTTGCCGTCCTTCTCCACCCATTCGTAGACGCCGGCCGGACAGTAGCGGGTCGAGGGGCCGCCATAGACCTGGAGTTCGGACTTGAACTGCAGCTCGGCATCCTTGACCTGGAGGTGGATCGGCTGGTCTTCCTCGTGGTTGGTGTTGGAGAGATAGACGGACGAGAGGCGGTCGAAGGTCAACACGCCATCGGCCTTGGGATATTCGATCTTCTTGTGTTTCGAGGCCGGCTCGAGCGAAGCCGCATCCGTCTTGCCGTGGCCGAGCGTGAAGGGCGAGCTGCCGAAGATCTGGTTGATCCACATGTCGAGGCCGCCGAGCGCGATGCCGGTATAGGTGCCGAACTTCGACCACAGCGGCTTGACGTTCCTGACGCGTTTCAAATCCTTGCCGATCGGTGTCGAGCGCCATTCGTTCTCGATCTCGACCGGCTCGTCATTGGCGCGGCCGGCCTCGATGGCGGCGGCGAGCTTCTCGGCTGCCAGCATGCCCGAGAGCACCGCATTGTGCGAACCCTTGATGCGCGGCACGTTGACGAAGCCTGCCGAACAGCCGATCAGCGCGCCGCCGGGGAAGGAGAGTTTCGGCACCGACTGCCAGCCGCCCTCGGTGATCGCCCGCGCCCCATAGGACAGCCGCTTGCCGCCCTCGAAGGTGCCGCGGATCGCCGGGTGCGTCTTGAAGCGCTGGAATTCCTCGAAGGGATAGAGCCAGGGATTCATGTAGTTGAGATGCATCACGAAGCCGACGGCGACGAGGTTGTCCTCGAGATGGTAGAGGAAGGATCCGCCGCCGGTTTTGCCGTCGAGCGGCCAGCCGAAGGAGTGCTGCACAAGGCCCGGCTTGTGATGCTCGGGCTGGACCTGCCAGAGTTCCTTGATGCCGATGCCGAATTTTTGGGGCTCGCGGCCTTCACCGAGCTTGAACTGGCGGATCAGCTCTTTGGCGAGCGAACCGCGCACCCCCTCGCCGATCAGCGTGTACTTGCCAAGCAGCGCCATGCCGCGGGCGAAGTTCGGACCCGGCTCGCCGGAGCGCTCGATGCCCATGTCGCCGGTGGCGACGCCGATCACCGCGCCCTCGTCGTTGTAGAGCACTTCGGTTGCGGCAAAACCCGGATAGATCTCGACGCCAAGCGCTTCGGCATGGGTCGCCAGCCAGCGACAGACAAGCCCAAGCGAGACGATGTAGTTGCCGTGATTGTTCATCAGCGGCGGCATCAGGAAATTCGGCAGGCGGATCGAGCCGGCGGGCCCCAGAAACAGGAAGTGGTCGTCCGTCACTTCGGTCTTGAACGGATGATCCGGCTCGTCGCGCCAGCCGGGCAGCAGCCGGTCGATGCCGATCGGATCGACGACGGCACCCGACAGGATATGCGCGCCGACCTCGGCGCCCTTTTCCAGGACGACGACCGAAAGCTCCGGATTGACCTGCTTCAGCCGGATCGCCGCCGCAAGGCCCGCGGGACCCGCGCCCACGATCACCACGTCGAATTCCATGCTCTCGCGTTCCGGCGTTCCGACCATGCCCACAGCTTTCTAGCTGAATATTAGAGTTGTAACGTGTCTTGGCCAAGCGAACGCTGGGCGGCAATGACCGTGTTGGCCATCAGCATAGCGATGGTCATCGGACCAACGCCGCCCGGTACCGGCGTAATCACGCTTGCGATCTTGGCGCATTCGGCGAACGCGACATCACCGACGAGCTTGGTCTTGCCCTCGCCACGCTCGGGCGCCGGAACGCGATTGATCCCGACATCGATGACTGTCGCACCGGGCTTGACCCACTCCGCCTTCACCATTTCCGGGCGTCCGACGGCCGCCACCAGGATGTCGGCATTTCGGCAGACGGCCGGCAGATCCTTGGTGCGCGAATGAGCCGTCGTGACCGTTGCATTGGCGGCGAGGAGCAACGCCGACATCGGCTTGCCGAAGAGATTGGAGCGGCCGATGACGACCGCATTGAGGCCCGACAAATCCTCTCCATGCGTACGACGCACGAACACCATGGCTCCGGCGGGGGTGCAGGAGACGAGACCACCTTCGAGATCGCCCGTCGCTACCCTGCCCGCATTGACTACGTGCAAGCCATCAACATCCTTCTCCGGCTTGATCGACTGAATGACGGGATCAGAATTGAGATGCTTTGGCAGCGGCAGCTGTACGAGGATGCCGTGGATGGTCTCGTCGACATTCAAGGTCTCGATGAGCTGGGCGAGTTCTTCTTGGGTAGTCGCTTCGGACAGCGTGTGCTGGATGGAGTTGAAGCCGCATTCCTTGGCCATGCGGCTCTTGGCCGAGACGTAGGCGTGGCTTGCTGGATCCTCGCCGACAATCACGACCGCAAGACCCGGCTTCAAGCCGGCGTTCTCTTCCAGCACCACAGCCGCGGACTTGACAACGTCAATAACGGAAGCGGCGACCTGCTTCCCATCAATAATCGTGACCACGGTTCAACCCATTCTTTCGGACTTGTACGAACCAGGGCTCGGCGGAAAGACGACGACGCGGTTGCCGTTGATGAAGCAGCGGTGGTGGATGTGGGCGTGCACGGCGCGGGCCAGCACCTGGCTTTCGACGTCGCGGCCGATCGAGACATAGTCTTCCGCACTCTGGGCGTGGGTGATGCGGGCGATGTCCTGCTCGATGATCGGGCCTTCGTCGAGGTCGGCGGTAACATAATGCGCCGTCGCGCCGATCAGCTTCACGCCGCGCTCATAGGCCTGCTTGTAGGGGTTGGCACCCTTGAACGACGGCAGGAAGGAGTGGTGGATGTTGATAATCCGGCCCGACATCTTTTTGCAGAGCGCATCCGACAGGACCTGCATGTAGCGGGCAAGCACGATCAGTTCGGCGCCGGTCTGCTCGACGAGCTCCAAGAGCTGCGCTTCGGCCTTCGGCTTGTTCTCCTTCGTCACCTTGATGTGATGGAAGGGAATGTCGTGGTTGACGATCACCTTCTGGTAATCGAAGTGGTTGGAGACGACGCCGACGATGTCGATCGGCAGCGCACCGATCTTCGAGCGGTAGAGCAGGTCATTCAGGCAATGGCCGAAACGCGACACCATCAGCAGGACCTTCATCCGGGAATCACTGCGATGCACCTGCCAAGCCATTCCGAAGGTTTCGGCGATTGGCTCAAAAACTCTTATGATTTCGGTCTGCTGCGCCCCCAACTCGCTAACGAAGTTGAGACGCATGAAGAACAATCCAGTCTGCAGATCGTCGAACTGCGAAGCGTCAATGATGTTGCAGCCAGCTTCGGCAAGGCATCCGGTGACGGCGGCGACTATGCCGCGGGTGGATTTGCAACTGATGGTCAAGACATAGGCGGTCATAATGATCCTGCTGCTCAATGAGATCGGCTCGAGGCGTCAGAGCGCTTTTTCGATTTGCGGTAGGACGTCGAAGAGATCGGCGACGAGACCGTAATCGGCAACCTGGAAAATCGGCGCGTCCACGTCCTTGTTGATCGCGACGATGACTTTCGAGTCCTTCATACCGGCCAAATGCTGGATCGCGCCGGAAATGCCGCAAGCGATGTAGAGGTCGGGGGCGACCACCTTGCCGGTCTGGCCGACCTGCCAGTCATTGGGTGCGTAGCCAGCATCGACGGCAGCACGCGACGCACCAACGGCGGCGCCAATCTTGTCGGCAACGGGCAGGATGACTTCTTGGAACTTCTCGGCGGAACCCAACGCGCGGCCGCCGGAGATGATGATCTTGGCGGAAGTCAGCTGCGGCCGGTCCGTGGATGACAGTGCGTGCGACACGAAGTTCGAAAGCGGCGAAGAAAAGGCTGCCGTCGAGATTTCCTCGACGGCAGCAGACGGGCCTTGGGAGGAGGCCTGGGAAAACGATGACGTGCGCACGGTGATCACCCTCTTGGCATCGATTGACTGCACCGTTTGGATGGCGTTACCGGCATAGATCGGACGCTTGAAGGTGTCTGACGAGACGACCTCGGTGATTTCTGAAACTTGTGCGACATCGAGGAGGGCGGCAACACGCGGCAGCACATTCTTGCCAGTTGAGGTCGCCGCGGAGATGATCGTATCGTAGCTGCCCGCCAGCGAGACGATGAGGTCGGCGAGTGGTTCAGCCAGGTGGTTCGCGAGCTCGTCGCTTTCGGCAAGCAGCACCTTGGAGACACCCGACAGCTGGGCGGCGGCCTCTACCACAGCCTTGGCATTGCGGCCGGCAACAAGCACATGAATATCGCCGCCGATCTGAGTCGCGGCCGTCAGTGCCTTCGCGGTCTGGTCAGAAAGGCTGGCATTGTCGTGATCAGCCACAAGAAGAATGGCCATGATGTCTAACTCCTCATTCGGACTGGTTTACAGGACGCCAGCTTCGGCCTTCAGCTTCTCGACGAGTTCAGCGACCGAGCCCACCTTAACGCCCGCCTTGCGGCCGGACGGCTCTTCCGTCTTCAACACCTTGAGCCGCAGCTCTGTCGATACGCCGAAATCGCCCGGGCTCTTCTTGTCGAGCGGCTTCTTCTTCGCCTTCATGATGTTCGGCAGCGAGGCATAGCGCGGCTCATTCAGGCGAAGGTCCGTGGTGACGACAGCCGGAAGCTTGACGTCGATCGTCTGCAGGCCGCCATCGACCTCGCGGGTCACCTGAGCCTTACCGTCGCCGATCTCGATCTTCGAGGCGAAGGTTGCTTGGGCAACGCCGAGGAGGGCAGCGAGCATTTGACCGGTCTGGTTGGAATCGTCATCGATCGCCTGTTTGCCGACGAGGATCAGGCTCGGCTTCTCGGCTTCGGCAACGCCCTTGACGATCTTGGCCACAGTGAGCGGCTCGACCAGTTCGTCGGTCTCAACGAGGATCGCGCGGTCGGCGCCCATGGCAAGCGCGGTGCGAAGCGTTTCCTCGGTCTTGGCCGGACCGATCGACACGACCACCACTTCCTCTGCCATGCCGGCTTCCTTCAGGCGCAGTGCCTCTTCGACAGAGATTTCGTCGAACGGATTCATCGACATCTTGACGTTGGCGAGATCCACACCAGAACCGTCCGGCTTGACGCGAACCTTTACGTTGGCGTCTACGACTCTCTTGATGGGTACGAGAATTTTCATGGCTGCGCTCCGTCCCGTGCGTTGTGGCACTATGCAATATTTGATATTGGATTTCATGTCAACAAGGTAGTACGGTGCCGACATCGACAGTGTGGCCGTGCATGCCTCTATGGCATGCATGCACGTGGACGGGTTGAGGGCGCCGCGAGACGTGTGAAAGGAGAACCAGGCCGAGCGCCCAGTGATGCAGGAGACCAAGCGGTAGCAGATGAGGAGGTTCGGTTTGCTGTCGAGATGCGGCTCAGAACTTACGGAAATACGGATACGCCAAGCTTACGCGACTGGAGATCATGCGCGCCTTTGCCTTACGCTGATACTGCATGAACGATTGTCCATCAACACTGCCGATAAACCGCAACTTTGCGTATGGGCGACGCTCTGCTAGACCTGTCGTGGGCGGCGACTGTAGAAGCTCTTGGCTACAATCGCCGGTACTGGGAGGCGACTTTCGACATCTGACGTGCGATTTCTACGGTTATTGGACTAAGTTCAGCTTCTACTTTGTCCACGTTCCAATTAGCGGTCGAGACCGCGATGTTGACTGCGGCCACTACTCTGTTGTCATAACCGAAAACGGGTGCGGCAGTAGAGATGTCTCCCAACATTGCCTCTTGGTTGGCAATGGCAAAACCTCTTTCGCGTACTTGCTCCAATCTTTCTTCAAGCTCTTTACGGTCTGAGACAGTGTAAGGTGTGATCGCGGCGAAGCTGGATCTTTCCAGGATCTCGTTCAGATCGCTCGACGGGAGGTTTGCCAGTATCGCGCGGCCCGGCGCGGTTGCGTATGCCGGAAGGCGCGTTCCTATCGTCACGTAGGAGCTCATAACGCTCCGGCTTGGAACGCGTGAAATGAACACGATGTCGGTGCCATCGAGTTCGGTGAGGTTCACAGTCTCTTGCGATTGCTTATTTGCCTCAAGCAAATACGGATACGTCGCCTCAACGATTGGGTTGCTGCGTAAATAGGCATTGCCGATATCCATCGCTCTTACAGATAACGAATACTGCCGCGTCGTTTCACTGTGAGTTAGGTATCTCAAAGCTCGAAGAGTATATAGAACTCGTTGGGTCGCACTCTTGTTGAGGCCGGAGGCTTCGGAAACCTCGGCGAGCGTCATCGGCCGAGGATTTGCGCAAAAAGTATCAAGGACGAGCAGTCCCTTTTCGATGGTTCCAAGATACAGCCGTTCGTCGATGTCCGGCTTTGCGAATGAAGCAGGAGAATTGACTCCCGACTTGCCCTTACCGCTTTTCTCGAGCATCGTTCCTCACATTTTTTTACAGAATACGGTTCTGAATATTGCTATTCAATGTGCCTGTAAAGCTCCATTTTTGCCATTGGTCCGATCGGCGCTTGGTAAAAAAGTTACGCATCTCAGTGAGGTGGCAACTTTCAGGTTGACCAACGACGCGGCAATCAATATAGAATATTGCATAACAATAAGACGAGAGCTCGAAGTCGCTAGCAGGGGAGGTCCAGATCTCGGCTTGGGATGTCTTTGCGGGAGATTGAGTTTGCGCGAGGATCCCCCACAGAGTCAAAAATCCGAACTAATGCTGCGACGCCGATCGCTCAGCGATCCGAATGCCGGCCGCAAGTCTAGGATGTCTCCAATGAGCCAGTCGCGGCAGCATGTCAGATTCGCCGCCGCTAACATTCTTTCCGACAAGCGCATTCTTGAAACTGCGAAGGTAATGACATGAAGATATCGGTTGATCCAATTACGCGGTCAGTGATTCAGCATCGCTTGACCGCCATCGTCAATGAAATGGGCGAGGCGATGCTTCGCACCACCTACTCCCAGATATTGAATTCAAGCCGAGACTTCTCCTTGGCAATTGTCGACACACAGAACCGGCTGATTGCTCAAGCCGACCACATCCCCGTCCACGTTGGAGCGCTTCCTTGGGCGACACTCGCGGTTCAAGAAAGCTTTGGGCACGTTAAGCCTGGCGATGTGTTTCTGTTAAACGACCCTTATCACGGGGGCAGTCATCTCCCCGACCTCACAGCTTTCGTTCCCGTCTTTGATGGCGAAAAGCATCTCTTCTGGACCGTTGTTCGTGCGCATCAGTCCGACATTGGCGGCGCCACGCACGGCGGGTACAACCCGCATGCGCGCGAGATCTACCAGGAGGGCCTGCGAATCCCTCCCGTCAAGCTCCACGAGAACGGCGTGTGCAGGGATGACCTCCTGAACATGATTGCTCTCAACATTCGCAATCCACGCGACTTCCGGGGTGATCTTTCTGCCATGCTCGGCGCGGTGAGACTGGGCGAACTCCGGATGCAGAAATTGTTCTCAGAGTTCGGCTCACCTACCGTCCTGCAGGCGGTTGAGCAAATCCTCGACGCATCGGAAGTGCAGGCCCGTAAGGCTGTAGCCGGTTGGAAGGACGGCGTTTATTTTGGTGAAGCCTTCCTTGATGATGATGGCTTCGGACGTGAGAACATTCGCATCGTAGCCAAAGTCACAAAATCCGGTGACAGCGTCGAAATCGATCTTACGGATTCCGATGAGCAGGTCGTAAGCTTCCTCAACTCACCGTTCGCCGCCATGCAGGCGGCAGCATCTGTAACGTTCTTTTTCCTCATCGATCCCGAGACGCCTAAAAACTCAGGAGCCCTTCGCCCCTTGTCGATCAAGGCGCGTCAGGGAACTATCGTCTGGGCTGATGAGGGGCGTGCGGTATCGATGTGCACGAGCCATCCGTCTACGGAAATCATGCAGGCCGTAATGGTCGCAATGGCTGAAGCTTGCCCCGATCGTGTGGTTGCAGGCTGGGGAAAGCGCTTTCGTATTGCCATCCAGGGACACAATCCAAAGTCTGGCCGAAACTTTATCTGGCACTTGTTCCACGCGCGTCCGGGCGGCGGCGCTTCGAGCGCTGGCGACGGATGGCATTCCGGTGGGGAATGGACGACAGTGGGTGGCTTGAGGTTTGCGAGCATCGAACTCACAGAAGCCCGTTATCCCCTGCATTTTCGCCAACATGAATTCGAGCCAGGAACGGGCGGCGATGGAAGACATCGCGGCGGTCTCGGTACGCACCTCGAACTTGAATTGTTGATTGACGGGCCGGCCGTCGCAAACACCGCAGGTGATGGAACGCGCCACGCCCCTCCGGGAATCTTGGGCGGGGAGAGTGGCCGTCCGCATCGTTACTTGCTGAAGCGCGCCGACGGAAGCGAGATTGCTCTCAAGACAAAAGACGTTGGAATCGATCTGGCCCCTGGCGACGTTCTTGAAATTCATTCTTCCGGTGGCGGCGGCTGGGGTCGTCCATCGGAACGCTCCGCAGAGCTTATTGCTCGCGATCGCAAGCTTGGTCTGCAATGAAGGGTGCACCTATTATGAAGAAGTTTAAGCTCGGCGTCGATGTGGGCGGCACTTTCACCGATCTGGTGGCAATCGACGACACTGGCCACACGGTCATCGCAAAGTCCCCTTCTACGCCCGAAGATCAGTCGATCGGCGTTATCAAAGGGCTGACACTGCTCGCAGAGCGAGCCGGCACGGACCTCAAGGGTCTGCTTTCCAACACTGAGCGATTCGTACACGGCACCACCGTCGCTACGAATGCGCTTTTGGAGAAAAAAGGCGCGAAGGTAGCGCTTATCACCACCCACGGTCATCGCGACGTGCTGGAAATGCGAGAAGGCCTAAAGGAAGACCGGTATAATCTCCGCCTCCCACGGTTCGAACCGCTGGTTCCTCGCAATTTGCGTTATGGCCTGAAGGAAAGGATGAACTTCGAAGGAAGCGTTCTTCGAGCTTTGGATAGGGACCATCTAGCGGAAATCGTCGCGGACCTCCAGCGCAAAGAAATCGGGTCGGTGGCGATATGCCTACTGCACTCATATAAGAATGCCCAACATGAAAGGGAAGTTGAAGCATTCTTGCGGTCAGAGATGCCGGACGTATATGTTTCGCGCTCCAGCGACGTCCTTCCGCAAATCAAGGAATACGAACGCGTTTCGACGACGGTGGTGAACGCCTATGTGGGGCCCGCGGTAAAGCGCTACCTGACCAATCTCGAGAACCGACTTCAGGAAGCGGGTTTCTTAGGCAGACTTTTTATCATCCTGTCGCATGGTGGGATGGCTCCAGTAGAGGAAGCTTGGCGCATAGCCGCCGCGACAGTTCTGTCCGGTCCCGCTGGCGGTATCGCCGGCTCGCGCAAGTGCTCCCAGTTGCTGTCCATGCCGGACCTCATTCCTTTTGATATGGGGGGGACGTCAACCGATATCTCGCTGATCCTCGGTGGGCGCGCCATCCTTTCTGCGGACGGCGATCTTGCCGGCCAGCGGATTGCTTTGAAAAGCCTCGATATTGCCTCGATCGCGACCGGCGGCGGTTCAATCGGGAAGATCACCAGTTCCGGGCAGTTCGATGTTGGACCGGAGAGCGCAGGTTCTGTCCCCGGTCCCGTCTGCTATGACAATGGCGGACACGAGATTACCGTCACAGACGCAAACCTTATTCTTGGTTACCTTGATCCGGACAACTTTTTGGGCGGAAAGAAGAAGCTGAATTTTCCAGAAACGCTGAAGCGAATGGAAGAATTAGCCGAACGCCTGGGGGTCAGCGTTGATGCCGCCGCTGCGGGCATCTATCGCTTGGTCAACATGAAGATGGCGGACGGCATCCGAATCATGACATTGCGGCGCGGCGTTGACCCACGGCGCTTTACGCTCCTTAGCTTCGGGGGCGCGGCTGGACTGCATGCTGTGTCTGTCGCGCGCGAGTTGGAAATCCCAAAAGTTGCCATTCCGACCGTGGCGTCGGTGCTTTCGGCGTGGGGTATGCTGAACTCGGACTTGCGTTATGAGGTCAGCCGAACTCTGGTCGGGGAAGTTCGTGGTTGCGCGACAGATATCGCGGGACTGTTCGCAGAGCTTGAACAAGAGGCGCATAAGAAGCTTTCCCAATGGTATGGCGACGAGATCAAGTCGGTTTTCAGCGCGGAAATGCGTTACGGAGAGCAAATTTTTGAGATCGACGTTCCGCTTGACGGGATCGATGTTGGTTCGCCAGACTTCGCTGAAGCGCTGATTGAACGTTTTCATCATCAGCATGAAAAGCTGTACACTTACGCTCTTCGCGACCAGGAGGTCACATTCGTAAATGCCCGGGTTGCAGCCGTTGGCCCGGTCGAGTCCTCGGCTTCTACCGACCCGGAGACATTGGCACCGCTTGATGGGTTGGAGCCGAAGACCGTCCGCCCCGCATTTTTTGGAACGCGCGTTGATACTCCCGTGTATCATATGGCCGAAATGGCTCCCGGCGCGACTGTCGTCGGGCCAGCAATCCTGGTTGCTGAGACTACGACAGTCATTATTGAGCCGAACGACGTTGCCAAGGTGAACGGACTGGGATGGATCGAAGTGGAGTTGGCAGGCCTCCGGGATAAATCCTAGAATTTTCGCACGGTAGCTATCATGTCGAGCGGCGGAACGACCGATCGTAAGCGCTGTTTTGGCCCCACCTTCCGGATCACGGTTTGATTGACGATGTTGAGCCCGAACGAGGGCTTGGACATATGTCGATTTCACAGCTTACGCTTACATCCAGCGATGAAGAGCCGGCGCGCCGTTTCGAGGTTTTCACGGGCAGCGGTCGTCGGCGGGAGTGGAGTGGCGAGCGCAAGGCGCAGATCGTCGCGGAGAGTTATGAGCCAGGCGTGACGGTCTGCTCCGTGGCTCGGCGTCATGGATTGACCCCGCAGCAATTGTTCACCTGGCGTCGGCTCGCTCGCAAGCCGCTCGGTGCTGCGCCTGTCGTCGAGCACGTTCCGATGTTTGCGCCAGCGGTCCTGGTGCCGTCTGCGATGCTTGACGCAAAAGAACCGGAGCGAGCGCGTGGCTCGAGAAAGAAGTCGAGTAGCGGCGCAATCGAATTGGAGATCGGCGGGGCGATCGTGAGGATCGCATCCGGCGCGGACGCCGCTACGATTGCCGCCGTCATTCAGGCCGTGAAGGCACAGTCGTGATCGGGCCGTCGGGAGCGGTAAAGGTCATGGTCGCCACCCGGCCTGTCGATTTCCGCAAAGGTGCGGAGGGCCTGGCGGCGCTGGTCAAGGCCGAGATGGGTGCTGACCCGTTCTCCGGCACGATCTACGTGTTCCGGGCCAAGCGCACGGACCGGATCAAGCTCGTCTTCTGGGATGGCAGCGGCGTGTGCCTGGTGTCCAAGCGGCTTGAGGACGGCGAGTTCCATTGGCCCCGGATGCAGGATGGTGCGATGCGCCTGACGGCCGCTCAGTTCTCGGCATTGTTCGAGGGACTGGATTGGAAGCGCGTTCATGCGCCGGTCGAGGCGCGGGTTCCGGAGAAGGCTGGATAGCCGCCGCGACCAATTGAATCAGGCTCATCCACGCCCTCGTTTTGGTCGCCGGAATATGCTGTTGTCGCTCCATGACGATGACCGCCGATGAGCTTCCCGACGACCTGAACGCGCTCAAAGCCATGGTGCTTTCGCGCGAGGCGGAGAACGCTCGGCTGCGCCAGATCATCAAGGAATTGCAGCGCCACCGCTTCGGCCGTCGCGCCGAGACTCTTCCAGAGGATCAGCTTCTGCTGGGGCTCGAAGAAGCTGAACAGGTCGAGGCAGACGGTCTGGAAGCTGAGGAGCAGGCATCGAGCGATCTGCGCCGGGAGCGGGTCGCCAAGCGGCGGATAAACCGCGGTGCTCTTCCTGCCCATCTGCCGCGTATCGATGTGGTCATCGACATCGAGAGCCATGACTGTCCCTGCTGCGGCAATGGCCTACACCGGATCGGCGAAGACGTCAGCGAGAAGCTCGACATCGTGCCAGCGCAGTTCCGTGTTCTCGTGATGCGCCGCCCCAAATATGCCTGCCGTGCTTGTGAGGAAGTCGTCGTCCAGGCTCCGGCTCCCGCGCGGCTGATCGAAGGCGGCATTCCGACCGAGGCGACCGTCGCTCAGGTGCTGGTCTCCAAGTACGCTGACCACTTGCCCCTCTACAGGCAGGCTCAAATCTACAAGCGCCAAGGGATCGGCCTGGACCGCTCGACACTCGCCGACTGGGTCGGCCGAGCCGCCTGGCATCTGCGCCCGGTTCATCAAAGGCTGCTCGAGCATCTGAAGGCCTCGTCCAAGCTCTTCGCTGACGGAACGACCGCCCCGGTGCTCGATCCGGGTCGGGGAAAGACAAAGACCGGGCAGCTTTGGGCTTATGCGCGCGACGACAGGCCATGGCAGGGAGCCGACCCGCCCGGTGTCGTCTATGTCCATGCGCCCGATCGCAAGAGCGAACGGCCGATGGCGCATCTCAATGGCTTCGTCGGCATCCTGCAGGTTGACGGATACGTGGGCTATCGAGCGCTCGCCGCCGGCAACAGTGTGTCTTTGGCATTCTGCTGGAGCCATGTGCGTCGGCGCTTCTATGAACTGGCGGCGGCCGGTCCCGCGCCTATTGCCAGCGAAGCGCTCAGGCGCATCGCAGAACTCTACAAGATCGAGGACGATATCCGGGGCAAGACTCACGAGGAACGCTGCACCGTCCGGCAGGCAATGAGCCGCCCGATCATCGACAGCCTCGCACCATGGCTGACCGAACAACTCGCTCTCATCAGCCAGAAGACAAAGCTCGCCGAAGCCATCCGCTACACGCTCTCGCGCTGGGACGGGCTCACCCGCTTCATCGACGACGGCCGTATCGAGATCGACTCCAACACCGTCGAACGCTCTATCAGGCCGATCGCCCTCAATCGGAAGAATGCATTGTTCGCGGGCTCGGATGCCGGCGCTGAACATTGGGCGACCATCGCCTCGCTCATCGAAACGGCAAAGCTTAACGCCGTCGAGCCATTGGCCTACCTAACTGACGTCATCACCAGGGTCGTCAACGGCCATCCCAACAGTCAGATCGATGAACTTCTGCCCTGGGCCTATGCTGAGAAGTCGATCAAGACCGTGGCCTGAAAACACCGCTTACGACCGATCCGCCGCTCGCACTTTATCAAATGGTGGATGGTGTCAGTGATCTCGGCGTTGCGGCTGGCTGAACGGGTCACCGCTGGCCTGACGCTAAGGTATTGGCGAATTCCTGCTCTTGCCGGTGTCTGTTTTCTTGCGTCTTCCATGTTTCCGTGTGCGCAAAGGTGCGCACAACAACGGTCTTCTTCATGAGGTGTTCCTGACGGTTATTTGCTACGTCAGTTCACCTCCTCGTCATACTGCCACTTGCGCCGGACGAGCTTGGGCAGCGCCCAAGGACCAGAACGACAATTCTATTCGGTTCGCCCGCTCAGGAAGCGACATTTTCCCCTTGACCAAGCCTCAAATTCCAATATACGATATTGGATAATAATAGGGCTACTTCTGGCGTGTCGCCGGGAGCAAGAGCCGTCTTCAAAAGAAAGGGGAATGAACATGAATACCAGAGTTAGAAATCTCGCCTTCGGCGCAGCCCTTCTGCTGTCCGCCGTGCCGTTCGCCGCTCAGGCAGAGGACGTAGCCGAGAACCTTAAGGGGACCGGCGAGGTCGTGATCACGTCCGGCGGCGGGACCTGGGAGGCCGCTCAAAAGAAGGCTTTCTTCGATCCGTTCACGCGCG
>Ga0214542_1001783_pt1 | contig 44574 bp, 18 predicted proteins | sample CNSS1metaG_FD_160096 | JGI IMG/M metagenome (GOLD analysis project Ga0214542, IMG submission 160096) | Root nodule microbial communities from cowpea collected in UCLA plant growth center, Los Angeles, California, USA - CNSS1 | ecosystem: Host-associated > Plants > Roots > Nodule | place: USA... | reverse complement strand
TATATTAAAATATTATTTATATATATATATATATATATATATATATATATATATATATATATACCCATGAATTTATATATCTCAATCGAAAAAGAATCGGAATTCATGAATATATCTCTCGAAACAAATGAAAAGAAAATAAAAAATAAAACATAAATCATGAATCAATTAAGCATTCTCGGAAACTTGTTTAAAAATGAAAAAGAGAAAAGAGTTTTATGTAAATACCACATAATAAAGTTTGATCCTATTCATGGAGATTCTATAACTATTCCATTCCAAAAAGATAAAAAAATTTGGATGAATCTATAAGAATTAACCGCATGATCTAACTTTTATATATTATATGAAAAATAGATGTGAAAATGTGCATATCACTTTTTAAACTTTATTTAAGAACATGTATTAATACAATATTCTCAAGATTTAGATTTTAGAAATATATTTAAATATTAGTTACATAGGAAATATTGTCAAAATGCATTTAAAAATATAAATTAAGAGGAAAATAAATAAAATGTAGGACCTCTTTCCAAAATTTAGTTATTTTAATATACTCATTCTTATTAATATAACTAATTTATTAACTTCGTTATTTATAAACATTATTTATTATAAATAATAACTATTAATAAATGTTATATAAATATAACATTATAAAATTAACAAAAATATTTAGTTTGTAATTTGTTTCATAATAATTTTTTATTTTAGTAATTATTATAATATTTAATTTTGTAACTATATTAATCTATAATACTGATACAAAAATACTCCTTGTTATCTATGTTTGTTTAATGTACACAAATGAACAATAAATCCTTACTATTTTATCTTTAGATGATTGTTATTTTAAACTTAATTAATTATATACAATAAAAAATTATCGTATGATATAATTATAAAATTATTTATTTTGTAATTTTTGTTCGCAAATATTTTTTATAAATTTATTAGTTCATTTTATTTTAATAATTATTATATGAAATAATTGTTTTTTATTTCTTTATTTCTTATTGTTATCATAAGAAAGATTTCTGATTTGTTTCTTCAAAATTATTTTTAAATATTTGATAAGAATTAAAAATAGAGGGTTTATATTATAGAAGCTAAAAAAAGGTTATATAGAAAGAGTTAAAAATAAATAAAAAATGAAGAAAAAGAAAATTGAATATAGTTATATTTCAGAACTAAAAATATTTGAAATCTAAAATTTTGAAGAATCAGTTAACTGAATTCATATACCACAAGAATGAAGCCTGATCCGAGAGTTCAGTTAAGTTTGACCCGACCCGGTTTTTTTTTTCAGACTCGCAGTATTTAAAAGAACAAAAAAAAAAAAAAATTGATTCACAACTTTAACCTAAACCCTGAACTAAAACCCCTCAACTTCACCTTCGGCCAGTTCCTCCGCCGTCCCAATCTCTCCACAGCATCCCTAGGTTTGTTTTCACTTTCTGATTCTGCTTTTGGTTCATAAGCCTCACTTCTTCTTTTGATGTTCTGCGCTGGATTGGATTTGTTCTTTTTTCATTTTCAACTTATTCCTGTTTTCCAGATTGTTACCAAACAATGGCGAGGTTAGAGTGGTTTTCCCCCAGACTATGTGTATTTTATTTTTTTCTGGTTAAATGATCAAAAGCACAATCTTACACGTGTTTTCTGTTGAAAAAGCAAGATTAAGGTTACAGTTGTTTTATTCTGATTGTTTTTGGGTTAGTAAAGTTCAGGCTTTGGGGGAGAGGGGGGCAAAAGTAGTATTGTTCTTGTTTCTCTTCTGAGGGGTCAGGGCTTGTGATTACTGAATTTTAGTTTTGGAGTTTGAAGGAAGCTCATCAGTTCTTCTTTTCTAAGGATCAGCTTTTTAATGGAGTCTTTTTCTGAATTCTTGATTGAGATTTTATTTTTGAAAATCTTTGGCTTTACTTCGTTGGATTATTTACTAAAATTTAATCCATCCCACCCTGCACTGTTCATGAATTGAGCTGAATTGAGCCATTACATGCTAGGGACTATTGTTTCTCTTTTCCTCTTGCGTCTTGTGTTGCCAAGTTCTTAGTTCTTCTTATATTTCTATCTCTCCTGTAAAACAAATTTGTTTTGTGTTACCAAGTTCTTAGTTCTTATATTTCTATCTCTCCTGTAAAACAAATTTGCGAAGTATTTTAGTAGTCGTGTTGTGAGAGGCCGGTGAAAGCAGATTAAGATTAAGTCAACATGGCATTTAGGTGATTGCTTTCAATACTATGTTAAATGTTAAAACTTCTTTTGCTACCTATATTTGACTGAGCATTGAGATTTTCTGTACTGGAAGAATTTGAGATATAATTTCCTTTCTCGGCTCGATGTGTCTGTTGTCTGTTATTATTTGTTTGTCATTAGACATATAATTATGTCAGGTTATTTGAGTTGAAAGAGGAAAATTTTGATTTTGTTATTGTTGATATAGTGTTATGTGAGTTATTTATGTTATCATGTATGTAATTATGTTGATTATGTTAAGGATCTGCTTATAGCATTATATCCTAAATATGGTTCATTTGGCCCAAATTGAGTTTATTGCCTCCTTTCCACCTATTGTTTGTGAAAGCTTTGTCCCTAAAATCTTAAATGATGTTCTGTTTTGGTTATATTATAAATGCTAACTACAGTGTGTTGGTGTACTGCAAACTTTCTTTTCATTTTTAAATGCTTGTATAGGTTTAATGGCGATGACGTCGGAAAATGAAGATACAATGATTGAGAATGAAAGTGAAGATACGAGTGAAGAAATGTCATCGTCTGAATCAGAACAGGAAGAAGATGTGAAGTTAGCTGAACCATCAAAAAATGCAGTGTATAACAGAGATGCTCTATTAGATAAACTTGGAGATATCAGTTGGCCCGAGAATGTGGAATGGATACACAAACTATCCATTGATGTTGATCAAGAGCAAGAAGTAGATGTGAATGATGATTTGGCGCGAGAACTTGCATTTTACACACAGGCATTGGAGGGAACTAGGCAGGCCTTTGAGAAACTTCAGTCAATGGGTCTACCTTTTCTGAGACCTGCAGACTATTATGCTGAAATGGTAAAGACAGATGTCCACATGGAAAAGGTTAAAGGTAGGCTATTAACAGAGAAACGAAAGATGGAAGAGGCTGAAGAGAGAAGAAAGGCGAGGGAGGCCAAGAGATTGTCTAAAGAGATTCAGGCTCAGAAACTAAAAGAAAGGGCTAAGCAGAAAAAGCAAGATATAGAATCTGTTAAGAAATGGAGGAAGCAGAGGCAACAGAGTGGGTTTGCTGACAATGGCGATGATGCAGATACGGCTTTTGACTTTGAGGATGGAAAAGTATTTGAGAGGTCAAATAAGAAAAGGCCAGGAGTGGCTCCATGGGATCGGTCAGGAGGTAAGGCAAAGAAAGCCTTTGGTAAAGGACAGAAACAAAAGAAAAGAGATGGTAAGAATTCTAGATTTGGTTTTGGAGGCAAAAAGGGGTTGAAAAAGCAGAATACAGCTGAGACCACGAATGATTATGGTAAATTCAATAAGGGTGCTGCTGCTGTAAACAAGAAGAGAAAGAGGTAAATGCAGTGTTTTTTTGTTGTATTGAGGAAGTGATGTCTCGGAAGAGCCAATGACCGAAACCTAGGAATTTTCATCTAGTTTAATTTTATATTTTGGATGAATTTATGTTAACTTGATAAGCTTTATCGACAACTGAAGATTCTTAAAAATGTCTACTTCAATGTTTTTGACGTTTTTCTAAATGATTAGTTTCTTTATGTTGTAGTTATTGAGTAAACCAGAGTAGACATATTTGGTGTACTGTTTTGTTTGTCTATTTATTTATTTTTATTTCAGATACTCATTCCTGGGAATGTCAGAAACTAAGGATATCCTACCATATATGGATTCCATTCCTGTTGACTTCATTCATTTTACTAGTTTAATCGAGTATTTACAGTCGGTTTTCTTAAGTGTTGATAATTTCATTTAATTATGTCTCTATATGGGGAGAGATTCGACGTGATGACCAATGCTGAAGCAGTTAATTGTGCATGCTGGAGATTTCAGGTTTTAAAATTAACAATCCTTTGATCTTAATCTGGCCCTTTAATCGAAGGGGTGCCGGAGGGAAAAAAGGCTGGCAATCAGTGTCAATGCGGTTTCAAGAGATGCATTGTTTAAATAATAACAAAAAGCAAAACAAGATCTCGGTAGTTTGATTAGAGAATGAAGGGTCAAGAGCAGAATTAAAATTTATAAATTTTTTTCTGTAATTTCTTGTGTTGTGTTTTTATTGGGCATTTTATTTGTTTGTACGAATCTTCATTGCTAGAAACTATTTAAAGCCGAGCCTACTTAGTGAATTAGTTTTTAAGTCTTAGCTTAAAGTTGAGCCTACTTAGTGAGTGTTAGTGTGTGTTTGGCTTAGTGTGTGTTTGGAAATGTGTTCAAAAAAACGGAATCTGAATCGATTCCTTCTAGACTCCTTCTAGACGGAGAAGTAAATATTATTTGCTTTTCATTGAAACCAATTATGAGTTAGATTGACGTCAAACCAAACATACTTTTAGTGAAGTTTAGTTTTGGTGAGAGAAATTCTTTATAAATTCCTTTGATTTTTGTATTTAAGTTTTATATTTGATGTGATGATTATCTGCTCTTTCTATTTTGATGGCTACATCTTTTATTTTTTTATCTCCTTTTGCGTATTTTATTTACTTTGTTTAGTTAAATTTGTCTAGAACAATGAATTTTTTGTCCAGAAGGAACTTTCTAATACGAAGTTACAAGAGTTATAAAATTGATTTGAAAAAATTGATTTGAAATATTTGAAAGGAAATTTGAGAGAGGTTGTGAGTTTGACTTACTCACTGTAAAATTGTTTTTGAAGGATTTGAAAAAAATTATGGAAAAGATTGTGAATTCAAAATTCTCTCCACTAAAAAGTATACTAACAACAAAAACATTTGCTCATAAAAAAAGGTCTTTCTGATGTATTAGTATATTTATGGTAAATACATCAAGAGTTTGAATCAACATTGTAAAACAAGTTATCCTTTTTAGTCTTTTAATTATTTAGAGGAAAGGAATATTTGCACAAAACTGCCTTAACTAGTGCATATTTGGAATTGGAGATGACAATAGATAAATTGATACATAAAGATGCTATTTTGTTAATTGTAATTTGTGTGTGGTATCGGAGACGGAGCTCCAATGTCATCTTTTATATGAAAAATAGAATTTGATATGAAAAATGGAATTTGATATGTGATGGGCATTAGGTAAACATGGATTTGGTCATATTGGAATTGTGGGTGTTATTAGAGATCATAAAATATTTGGAAAGAAAAACCTTTGTCAGAAGGTGAGAAAAAAAAAAGAAAAAAAAGGAAGGAAAAAACAGTAAATATGTGATGTTTGGATTAAGAAAAAAAAAGTGTAAAAAATGAGATTGTTTGAATAGAAGGAAATAATTCGTAAGTAATTAAGTTTTTAATGAAATATATATATATATATATATATATATATATATATATATATATATATATATATATATATTTATATTATACGAAAATTTTCTTGTAAATTTGTTAAAACAATTTGTAAGAAAAGATTTTTTCATACTATTTTTTATAATAATTTTAACTGACAGTAATTTCTTGCTAATTTATTTTTATAACAAAATTTATAAGTATTTTCTATAAAAAAAATTTAAAACAAAATTGGTAGAAAAGATGAGTTTTTTTAACAATATATATATATTTAAAAAAATAATTTTTAAAATATAAAAGATAGTTAAACTAAACTTTAGATTAAAATAAAATATTATTATCAAATCTTAATAAATTAAAAATTTAAATTTATTTATTACTTTAGTATGTTATTTTAATATTTATTTTATTATAAAAGTATTAGAAAAAAAATTATACTTTTATATTTAATACATAATGTCATAAAATGTCAATAATATAATTATTCTATTTTTTATATGTAAACATATATGATAATAAAATATTTCTAAAATAATTAATTATTTATTTAACACAATCAACTTTCATCGTAATTAATTACCTTCGCAATTCCACTCTAATATGAAAAGAAAGTTTCTAATATAAAATTTTTCTTTTATTTTCTTATTTAACATCTCGTTTTTCAGACTTTGCGTCTTGTGTTTCTATTGATGAAAACAAACAAAAGACAAACACCGATAACTGGTTAAACCAAGTAAACAAATTATGATATAATTACAAAGTTTAATAATTGAACTTTGATTAAACAAATATCACTATAATAGTAATAATAAATATACATATACATATACATAACCTATACATTGATGTAAAAAAGATAATTCATAATTTTATAATATTAAGAATTGAAAGTATAATATGATTTTATATATCTTTAATATTTAAATATACACAAATTTAAATTACACGTATAATTTTATTTGGATTTAAATTTTAACAATATAAATAGATATTGGTGAATAAATTACAATAAGATCACATATATAATCTTCAAAATCCATTAACTCCTGTCACACATATATAAACAAACACAAGTATACATGCATCCAAACAAATAAACTATCTTTTCGAAAAAAACACATATGTGTTATGCATTTCAAAAAATATTACCTGTCAACAAACACACTACATGTATCTCATCAATCGAATTTTTTTGGGTTGCACAAAATACACCAACTTTAATTTCTCTCACATCAACTATCAAAACCAAGAAATACAAAGACTATTACTGTGTAATATATCCAAAATGGATATTAATAAATGTATTTATAAAAGGACAATGATATTTTGACATTTTTTTTCACAACATGAAGTAGTATCTTTTAAATAGTTTTAGAATATTAAAAATGACAAAATAAAAAATAAAAATAACATAAAAAATGATATATAAAATTATAAGAAAAAATTGTTAAAATCTAGTAGTAAAAATATTATTTTACTTTGTGAAATTGAGAAAGGAAACGTCTATAAAACTGAAAATTTTTTATTCTGATAACCGAAAAGACATATTGATTTTGACATATTTTTTATTTAATTTTAAAAAACCAAACAATAATAGAGGAACCGAAGACTATTAACCTAACCTAACAACACAATAATAATTAATTAAAAATATTATAAATAAATAAATTATCTGAAAAAACAAAAACCTGCACACGCGTCGAAACTAGTTAAAAAAAAATAACAAATATTTTACATTGTTCTTTGTTGATTCCCAGCTGGGAATTAGTGTTTTTTGGTCATTTACCAATTTTATTAATTTTTAATTGAATAGTTGCTTTATCAAATCAGCTTTTTCCCCTCAAAATCAGTGCAACGATTTATGTAAAGTAAGTAGTATAATGATTTATAGATTAAATATATGCATTTTGTCTGGAAATAAAATATTACTATTTTAGGTAACAAAAATATGCAAGTTACACCCGTAGCGAAATTTAAGAATCATTCTTCCTCATTAGTTCCAGTCAGAATCAACCGATTCTCCTTCGCAATTAGTAATATGTTATATTATGTTTGGAAGATAAATTTCAGTAATTTTAAAAAATTAAAATACAAATATTTAAAACATTTAAATAATTGCGTTAAACGTTTTAAATAAAATAAAGAAAATATTTATATTAATTTTTTATTTGAATCAAATAATTGAATTTCTCTTTTAAAAATATTTATTTTAAAATGTAGATTTTAAAATTAAACTTTACTGAAAAATATTACTCAAAATTAAATATTCAAATGATATTCAATAGTTTATTCTTTTCATCATACATGTGTATAAAAAAGAGTAAAATTTGAATTTCTTTTTCTTTCTTTTATGAAAATTAAATTTTATTATTTTAATAATTTAGAACATGTTCCTAAAATTATTTAATTTTATATTTTATTAATTCTTTAAATAAAAAATTTTATTTTCTAAAAATATCTTTAATTTATTAAATAAATAAATTATTCTCATAAATTATCAACCAAATACAAATAGGAAAGGTGAGGTACCAAAAGGAAAGACTTGAAACGTGAAAAGAGGGAAAGGAATTAATGTAGATGAAGAGCAGAGTAGGTGACACGTGTACAATTTCTCTAGAAGTGTGCGATAATATCAGTGTAACATTGTGAAACTGTTATAATACGTCTCTTATATAATAATAATAATAATAATAATAATAATAATAATAATAATAATAATAATAATAATAATAATAATAATAATACACTTAAATCCAGCTCTGTCTCTAATATTACTCATTTGCATGAGTCACGTAAAGAATATAATCAGAAGTGAAAAGATTAGTAATATTTGAGCTTCCGATACAATAAAAGAGAATTGTAAACTTTCAGATGATGAACGATATTTTGTGAATGTGAAGTTTAAGAATCTAGCAAATAATATTGAAAAATATTTTATAATTATTTCATCGTGACCAGATTGAAAATAAAATTTATTTTATAATTTTTATTCATACATTTTATATATAAATATTCTATTATGATAATATTTTACTTTAACAAATATTAAAACTAAAGTTTCAAATATATAATATTTCGTAAAATTAAAAAAAAAAATCTACATATCATATTTAAATTGAGTTTTCATCTTACAATATAATATTTTTATAAATCTATGAAAAAAATGCTATCTAATTATTAAATGGTTAAATAAGTTTGTAGTTTTATAAATTATGAGAAATTGAAATTTATCTATATCTTAAACTTTGATATATTTTGACTTGTAAACTTTAGAAATAATGAATATAATTCTTCTAACCTAACGATGTTAACTTTTTTTGTGTTAAATAACTTTGTAAGCTGACATTTCAAATAAAATATGTCAAATGATATAAATAGTTCAAACACCAATCTGAAATGTCATTTAGTATGTAAAAAAAATAATGGAGTTGTGTATTCAAGATTATATTTGTTTATTTTTAAAGTTTGAGATTAAATTATATCAAAGTTTAGGATATGACAACAAGTGAATGTTTAAGAACTAAAAATATATTTAACCCAGCTTCATATTGTCAATTCAGTTTCTGTTTTTATGTTTTTGTGTTTGTATCCACCATCATATGGTATGATAGTTTATTATGTTAGAATTATGAATGAAAATTTTATCTTTTCCAAAATAATCCGTGCATTACCTTGGATGATAAAAAAAGATTGATTAGTATAATTTAAAAAATTGAACTCAAAGTAACAAAAAACTTTTCACATATTTGTTCAATGTGTCACACTTATTTGCCTATCTAGTTTGACCTATTTTTTTTCTTCAAGCCAGCCACCTAGTACAAACAATAAGGGTTGATTTTTGTGACTTGTAATCAACTTTGTGGTACATAAGAAGTACATCCCTTTGGATGATAAAAAAAAAGATTGATTAATATAATTTAAAAAATTGAACGCAAGGTAATAATCAACTTTTCACATATTTGTTCAATGTGCCAAACTTACTTGTCTATATGGTTTGGCCTAATTTTTCTTCAAGCCAGCCACCTAGTGCAGGAAATAAGGATTGATTTTTTTTGACTTGTAATCAAATTTATGGTACATAAGGATGACATCCCTTTAGAGGATAACAAAAAAAATATATTGATTAATAAAATTTAAAAAATATTACGAAAAGTAATACCCATCTCCTCACTTATTTGTTTATTATCCCCACTTATTTGCCTATCTTGTTTGACCCTTTTTTTTTTTCAAGTCAGCCACCTAGTGCAAACAATAAGGGTTGATTTTTATGACTTGTAATCAAATTTGTGGTATACAAGAAGTACATCCTTTGGATGATAAAAATAGATTGATTAGTATAATTTAAATAAGAACGCAAAGTAACAATCATTTTTTCATATATTTGTTCAATGTGACCACTTATTTGCCTATGTGGTTTGACCTATTCTTTTCTTCAAGTCAGCAATCAGCCACCTAGTGCAAACAATAAATGTTAAATTTTGTGACTTGTAATCAAATTTGTGGTACATGAGAATAACATCCCTTTGGAGTATAAAAAAAAGATTGATTAATAAAATTTAAAAAATTGTACCAAAAGTAATGGGCATCTCCTCACTTATTTATTTATTTATTATGTCCCACTTATTTTCCTATTTGGTTTGGCCTATTTTTTTCTTCAAGCTAGCCAATAGTGCAAACAATAAGAGTTGATTTTTGTGACTTTAATCACATTTGTGGTACATCAGAAATACATCTCTTTTGATTATAAAAAAAATTGATTAGTAAAATTTTAAAAATTGTACACAAAATAACAATCAGCTTTCTACATATTTGTTCAATGTGCCCCATTTATTTGCTTATCTGGCTTGGCCTATTTTTTTCTTCAAGTCAGCCACATAGTGCAAACAATAAAGGTTGATTTTTGTGACTTAATCAAATTTGTGGTAGATAAGAAGTACATCCCTTTGGATGATAAAAAGAAAAGAGTGATTAGTATAATTTAAACAATTGAACGCAAAGTAACAAGTAGTTTTCTAAATATTTGTTCAATGTGCCCCACTTAATTGTCTATATGGTTTGGCCTATTCTTTTCTTCAAGTCTGCCACCTAGTGCAAGCTATAAGGGTTGAATTTTGTGACTTGTAATCAAATTTGTGGTACATAAGAATGAAATCCCTTTAGAGGATAAAAAAAAGATTGATTAATACAATTTAAAAAATTGTTCGAAAAGTAATACACATCTGTCCACTTATTTGTTTATTATGCCCCACTGATTTGCCTATCTGGTTTGGCCTATTTTTCTTCTTCAAGCCAGCCACCTAATGCAAACAATCAGGGTTGATTTTTGTGACTTGTAATCAAATTTGTGGTACACAAGAAGTACATCCATTTGGATGATAAAAAAAAATTGATTAGTATAATTTAATAATTGAACGCAAAGTAACAAACAACTTTTCACATATTTGTTCGATGTGCCCCACTTATTTTCGTCTATTTTTTTCTTCAAACTAGCCACCGAGTGCAAGAAATAAGGATCGATTTTTGTGACTTGTAATCAAATTTATGGTATATAAGAATGACATCCCTTTAGAGGATAAAAAAAAAAGATTGATTAATAAAATTTAAAAAATTGTACGAAAAGTAATACGCATCTCTCCACTTATTTGTTTATTATTCCCCACTTATTTGCCTGTCGGGTTTGGCTTATTTTTTTCTTCAAGCCAGCCACCTAGTGCAAATAATAAGGGTTGATTTTTGTTACTTGTAATCAAATTTGTGGTACAAAAGATGTATATCCCTTTGGATGATAAAAAAAAAGATTGAAAAGTAAAATTTAAAAATTGTACGCAAAGTAACAAATACTTTTTTCACATATTTGTTCGATGTGCCATACTTATTTGCCTATATGGTTTGACCTATTTGTTTCTTCATGCCAGCCACCTAATGCAAACAATAAGGGTTGAATTTACTGATTTGTAATAAAATTTGTTGTACATCAAAATGGTATTCCTATGGAGGATAAAAAAGATATTGATTAATAAAATTTGAAAAATTGTACGAAAAGTAATATGCATCTTCCCAGTTATTTGTCTATTTTGTGTGACCTATTTTTTTTTTCTTCATGCCAGCCATCTAGTGCAAACAAGCAAACAATAAGGTTGATTTTTGTAACTTGTAATTAAATTTGTGGTACATAAGAAGGACATTCCTTTGGACGCTAAAAAAGGATTGATTGATTAGTAAAATCTAAAAAATTGTACGTAAAGTAAAAAACAGCTTTCCACATATTTATTTAATGTAGCCCACTTATTTGCCTAGTTTGACCTATTTTTTTATTCAAACCAGCCACCTCGTGCAAACAATAAATTTTGATTTTTTTTACTTGTAATCAAATTTGTAGTACTAAAAAGTACATCATTTGAATGTAAAAAAAAAATTGATTAATAAATTTTAAAAAATTGTAAAAAAATAACACGCAGCTCCCCACTCATTTACCTATTTAATTTGTCCTACATTTTTTCAAGTCCGTCATTCGGTGCAAACTAACGAAAGATACATATAATGTCATAAAGTTTCAAGCGTAAAATTCTTTCATATATCCAACTAGGAGATTAATGGATCACAAATATAATTTTATCTGTTTTGTTATTAATTATATATATATATATATATATATATATATATATTTATATATATATTTAAATTATTTTTTAAATATTTGTATAAACTAAACAATGTTATAGGTGCTGGTATTGTTAATACTTTTCTCAGCCCATGTGGCTCACTTAATCCTGATTTCACATGCAATTTTATTTTTCATAATATTTTTAATATACTATAGCATGTACTCATTATGTCTTTTTCAAATAAATTTATTCGGTTTTCGTCCCATCATGTCCTATTAATGAATAAGCATGTTAAAATGGAAAGATGAAAAAGAAAAATAGTAACTAAGAATCCAAATTAACATAAAAATAGGAAAATATAATGAAAAAAGTATAAATGTCTGCACTATACTGTACAGAACAAAGCAATTGCATGCAAAAAGTTGTAATTTTGAATTTTATTTTTATAACAACAGAATATACCTTTTTATTTGTAGATATATGGGCCAAAGACAAATAAAATAAATTATTGAATTATTATTTAATTAAAATAACCGAATGTTTCAATACTTTTAAATTACTAAGTTAAAAAAATGAACACCAATAAACTGGTAATATTATGATTAATTTTTTATTAATATTAACATCTGTTACAATTAAAACATTAAATAGATCTAAATGATGTATTCACAACTATTAAATCGCCATCTAATATTAACATTTGTTACCCGTCTTGACAACTCTAAAGTCAACCACTTAGTCCAAAAAATAAGGGTTGATTTTTGTGATTTGTAATCAAATTTGTAGTACATAAGAATTACATCTTTTTTGTTTATTAAAAAAACTTGATTAGTATAATTTAAAAAATTGAACGCAGCTTTCCACGTATTTGTTCATTGTGCCCCACTTATTTATCTATCTAGTTTAACTATTTTTTTCTAAAAGCCAGCCACCTAGTTCAAGAAATAAGGGTTCATTTTTGTGACTTGTAATCAAATTGATGGTACATAAGAATGACATCCCTCTAGAGGATAAAAAACAAAATTGATTAATAAAATTTAAAAAATTGTACGAAAAGAAATACGCATCTCCCCGCTTATTTGTTTATTTTGTCCCACTTATTTGCTTATATGGTTTGACCTATTTTTTTCTTCAAGCCAACCACCTAGTGCAAATAATAAGGGTTGATTTTTGTGACTTGTAATCAAATTTGTAGTACAGAAGAAGTACATCCATTTGGATGATAAAAAAAGATTGATTAAAAATTTAATGCAAAGTAACAAACAACTTTCCACATATTTGTTTAATGTGCCCCACTTATTTGTCTATCTGGTTTGGCCTATTTTTTTTTTCATGATAGTCACCTAGTGCAAAAAATAAGAATTGATTTTTGTGACTTGTAATCAAATTTGTGGTACATAAGAATGACATCCCTTTGAAGGATAAAAAAAGGATTGATTAATAAAATTTAAAAAATTGTACGAAAAATAGTATGCATCTCCCCACTTATTTGTTTATTATGTCCCACTTATTTGCCTATCTAGTTTGACCTAGTGTAAATTGATTTTTGTAACTTGTTATAAAATTTGTGGTACATCCCTTTGGATGATAAAAAAAAGATTGATTAGTATAATTTAAAAAATTGAGCGCAACAAGCAGCTTTCCACATATTTGTTCAATGCGCCCCACTTATTTGTCCATCTGGTTTGACCTATTTTTTTCTACAAGCCAGCCACCTAGTGCAGGAAATAAGGGTTGATTTTTATGACTTGTAATCAAATTTATGGTACATAAGAATGACATCTCTCTAGAGGATAAAAAAAAAAGATTGATTAGTAAATTTTAAAAAGTTGTACGAAAAGTAATACATAGCTCCATACGTATTCGTTCATTATGCCACACTTACTTGCATATATGATTTGACCTATTTTTTTCTTTCAAATTAGTCATTAAAGGCAAGCAATAAATATTGATTTTTATGACTTGTTATCAAATTTATGGTACATAAGAAGTACATCCAATTGGATAACAAACAAAAGATCGCTACTTATGGTGCAAATATGATTTGACCTACTTCTTTCTTCAAGCCAAGTGCAAGCAATAAGGGTTAATTTGTGTAACTTATAATCAAATTCGTGGTACATAAGAAGTACATCTCTTTGGATGACAAAAAAAGATTGATCAGTAAATTTTAAAAAATTTTACGAAAAGTAATATGCAGCTCCTCACTTATTTGTTCATTGTGCCCCACTTATTTGTCTATCTGATTTGGCCTATTTTATTTTTCAAGTCAGTCATTTAATGCAAGCAATGAGAGTTGATTTTTGTGACTTGTTATCAAATTCTTTGTACATAAGAAAGAAGTACATCTCATTGGCTGACCAAAAAAGATTGATTATTGAATTTTAAAAGTTCTACGAGAAGTATCAAACAACTCTCCACTTATTTATTTATTGTGCCCCACTTATTGGCCTATCTTGTTTGGCATTTTTTTTCTAAGTCAGTCATTCAATGCAAGCAATAAGTGTTGATTTTTGTGACTTATAATCAAATTTGTGGTACTTAAGTAGTACATCCCTTTGGATGATAAAAAAAAAAGATTGATCAGTAAATTTTAAGAAATTGTACGAAAAGTAATACGTAGTTTCCCACTTATTTGTTCATTGTGACCCACTTATTTGCATATCTGGTTTGGCCTTTTTTTTTCAAGTCAGTCATTCAATACAAGCAATAAGGGTTGATACTTTTGACTTGTTATCAAATGTGTGGTACATAAGAAGTAGATCCAATTGGATAACAAACAAAAGATTGATTAGTAATTTTAAAAGAATTGTCCAAAAGGTAATATGCAGTTCTTCACTCATTTCTTCACTTTTCCCCACTTATGTTGCATATATGATTTGACCTATTTTTTCCTTTAAGTCAGCCACCTAGTGCAAGCAATAAGGATTGATTTGTAACTTATAATCACATTCATGGTACACAAGAAGTGCATCCCATTGCATGAACAAATATATATTGATCAGTAAATTTTAAAAAATTGTAAGTAAAGTAATACACAACTCTCCACTTATATGTTCATTGTGCCCCACTTATTTGCCTAGCTGGTTTGGCCTATTTTTTTTCAATTTAGTCATTCAATGCAAGCAATAAGGGTTGATTTTTGTGACGTATTATCAAACATGTGGTACATAAGAAGTACATCCAATTGGATAACAAACAAAAGATTGATAGTAAGTTTAAAAGAATTGTACAAAAAGTAATATGCAATTCCCCACTTTTTTGTTCACTTTTCCCCACTTATGTTGCAGATATGATTTGACCTATTTTTTCCTTCAAGTCAACCACCTAGTGCAAGCAATAAGGATTGATTTGTAACTTATAATCAAATTCGTGGTACACAAGAAGTGCATCCCATTGCATGACAAAAATATATTGATCAGTAAATTTTAAAAAATTATACGAAAAGTAATATGCAACTCCCCACTTTTATGTTCATTGTGCCTCACTTATTTGCCTAGCTGGTTTGACCAATTTTTTTCAACTCAGTCATTCAATGCAAGTAATAAGGATTGATTTTTGTGACTTGTTATCAAATATGTGGTACACAAGAAGTACATCCACTTGGATAACAAACAAAAGATTGATTAGTAAGTTTAAAAGAATTGTACAAAAAGTAATATTCAGTTCCCCACTCATTTGTTCAATTTTCCCACTCATGTTGCAGATATGATTTTACCTTTTTATTTTTTGTCAAGCCATCCACCTAATAAGGGTTTATTTGTGTAACTTATAATCAAATTCATGGTACACATGAACTGCATCCCATTGCATGAGAAAAATATATTGATCAATAAATTTTAAAAAATTGTAGGAAAAGTAATACGTAATTCCCTACTTATGTGTTCATTGTGCCTCACTTATTTGTCTATCTAATTTGTCCTTTTTTTTTTAAGTCAGTCATTCAATACTAGTAGCTAGTATTTAGTAGCTAGTATCTAGTAGCTAGTAGTAAGGAGCTAGTAACTAGTAGCTAGTAACTAGAGCTAGTAGTTAAACTTAGTAACCAGAATTAGTAGGTAGAACTAGTAGCTAGAGCTAGTAGCTAGGAGCTAGTAGCTAGTTGCTAGTTGCTAGTAGTTAGTATGTAGTTGCTAGTAACTAGAGCTAGTAACTAGTAGTTAGTAGCTAGAGCTAGTATCTAGTAGCTAGTAGTTAGAGCTAGTAACTAGAGCTTGTAGTTAGTAGTTTGTGCTAATAGTGAGTAGGTCTAACTGTAGTTAGAGCTAATAGCTAAAGCTTGTAGTTAGTAGTTAGAACTAGTAGTTAGTAGTTAGTACTAGTAGTTAGGAGATCTAGTTGTAGTTACAAGTTACTAGTTCTAATTGTACTTCTAGCTTGAGCTCGAACTCTAGCTTTTTACCTGATTTTAATGTAATAAATAAATAATATATTAATTAATTATAATGTAATGATATTCTACATTTTATTTTATTTTTTTGCGTTTCTTACATTTTCTTATTCTTTTCATATTATACAATTTAAAAATTCATTAATTTTTTTATACATAAGTGTTGATTAAACTTTTTTGTTGTATATCAATAATTTTGTTAATTATATAACTGTTTTGAGTTAGAAACTATCTTTAACGTATGTCTTTTTGTTAATAAAGATTCGTTAGAAGTGATGGGTCATTATTTGCAAAGAAAGTGAGAGCACAGTGACATGAGAAGATAAGAGTCAAGTCAAGTTGTGTTGATATTTGTCAGTTTTTCCATTCCAACCTTTTCTGTTAACAATGGCGAAGATCACTCTTCATTCGGAATGGCTTGCAGCTAGGTCCACCGAGGTTCATTTCACAGGCGCTCAACTCACCACCACGCACCCTCCCTCCGCTTCCACAGAACCGTGGATGGAAGCCATTGTCCCTGGAACGTAATCTCTCTCTCTCTCTCTCTCTCTCTCTTTGTGGATGCAATGCATGCACATTGTCTTTTCTTGCTGGAACTGATTCTTAACTCTAAATTGATTGACAGCGTTCTGGCAACCTTGGTGAAAAACAAAGTGGTTCCTGATCCTTTTTATGGACTAGGAAATGAGGCAATCTTGGATATTGCTGACTCTGGAAGAGAGTATTACACCTTCTGGTTTTTTACAACCTTTCAGTGTAAGCTGGTGAGGATTATTCTTTTCTCTCATATAACGCAATTTTATATTTCAAATTCCAGAACTGCTTTGATGTGTATTTCAATTTTAATGTGCTGTTAAGATATGATGCTTTCTGTTTTGATTATTCTTTTTTTTTTTTACAGTCAGGGAATCAGCACTGCGATCTGAACTTCCGAGGAGTGAATTACTCCGCTGATGTTTATTTAAATGGGCACAAGATGGTACTTCCGAAAGGAATGTTTCGGAGACATTCTCTTGATGTCACTGATGTTGTTCATTCTGATGGTAGTAACCTGCTTGCAGTTCTTGTTCACCCCCCGGATCATCCTGGGAGCATTCCTCCACAGGGAGGACAAGGTGGTGATCACGAGGTTAGAAACTAAATTTATAAATCAGGTTAATTTTGTCCTTTTTGATTATTTAACTTCCTGTTATGTAATAGTGTCAAACTTAAATTGTAGTGGTCGATAACTTCTAAAGTTTATTGAATTTTTTTAAGAGACTAAGACTAGGAAAGAAGAATGAATGATGTATGCGGAATATACAGTTCATCTTTTATTTTGTTCTTTTTGTGTAGATAGGGAAGGATGTGGCCACACAATATGTTCAAGGTTGGGATTGGATGGCTCCCATAAGGTGAAATTGTTACTACTCTTGTGATAATTCGTTTACTCTTTTCGTTGGAAACTACCAGAGTTCCTTTTGGTTAGCTGGGTTATGGTAATGAACTAGCAATATCCTTGTCATTCTGATATCAATTAATAATCAGTGAATTTGATATTTTTTTTGTGTGATTGAATTATCAGAATGTTTATGTTTTTTAGACAGCTGGAGACACTTTTACTTTGTCACTTAGTTGCATTCACAATTCAAGTTAATGTAAAAGAGCATTTAGACTGAAAAGGCAAAATAAGGCATCAAAATAGTAGCATGTTTATCTAATATGACACTGAAATTTCCTTTGGATATGTTGTTTATATTTTCCTTTGATGACTTTATGATGTCCTCCTATGCACTGAAAAAGAAAAGAAAGTGAAACAAAATTTGGAGCAGTTTGGTATTGCTTGTGTTGTGAACAAACTGTATATGAATAACCAATGCAAGTGTTAAATATGATTGCAGAGATAGGAACACCGGAATATGGGATGAGGTTTCCATCTCGATTACTGGGGTGAGTTGTATTAATTGCTTTGGATCCTTTTAAAAACATGTCGTTTTTTTTTCCCATGCACTTAAAATTTTCCAATTATGAAAGCCTGTGTTTCATCTTCGTCTTTTTTCTATTTTTCAATTTACTGTCTTTGTCCTTTGCTCTTAACCCCAAAGAAAGAGAGTTCTGTCTTTCATATACTATTCAATCATATACTATTCAATTCATGATTAAATACATCTGAACTTCTCTAGATGCAACCGAATATGGCAATGATTAGATACATTTTTGGGCAGTCACTGAGATTAGACACATGAGCTAAACACATCATAAGAATTGCTTTATTAGTTTTTTGCATTTTATGCATTGTAAACATTTTTGTCAATCAGAGTAAGCATGATTTAGAGTCTGTGTTTGCTGCAGCCAGTAAAAATAATTGATCCCCACTTGGTGTCATCGTTCTTTGACAACTATAAGAGAGTATATCTACATGCCACAACTGAGTTGGAAAACAAGAGCTCTGGGACTGCAGAGTGTTCTTTGAGTATCCATGTGACAACAGAACTCGAAGGGGGCATTCATTCAGTAGAGCAGCTTCAAACTCAAAATCTTTCGATTCCTCCAACATCAAGGGTTCAATATACATTTCCTGAGGTCAGTCTTAGACAGTTTAATCCACTGTCCTTAAAACTTAATCATTCATTAGTGATACACTTAGAAAAAAGTGGACTTATTGTCTAGTTATGTGTATCATTCGTTGGTATTGGTGGATCTTGGGCTGCTTTTGTGCAAACTTGTTTGCATGAGGTCTATTTCAATAAATTTCTCTATGAACATTTTTGGAGAAAAAAGTAGATAAATTTCCTTTTTCTTTCGAAGTTGAGGAAATTTGCAGTCCTGGATTGATAATATTTTGGAGGGTCATTTTCTATTGACTCTGTTAAACTCGTATAATTTGGGGTTTAAGCTTTATCTCTTCTTTTAAAGGGCTAATGATTTGCTTTTGCAGCTCTTCTTCTACAAGCCCAATTTATGGTGGCCAAATGGAATGGGGAAGCAATCTTTGTACAACGTTATTATTAACATTGATGTAAAAGGATATGGTGAATCTGATTCATGGAGCCATCACTTTGGATTCCGCAAAATTGAAAGCAATATTGATGGTGCTACTGGTGGAAGGTATCATGCTGTTCCTTCAATGTAATATTTTACTTTTTCCTCAATGGGATTATTTCACACTTTAAACTTCTTTTGTATATGTATTATGGATGGTTTCATAGATTGTTCAAAGTTAACGGAGAACCAATTTTTATACGAGGGGGGAACTGGATATTGTCTGATGGGCTATTGCGACTTTCAAAAAAGCGATACCAAACAGATATCAAGTTTCATGCAGATATGAATTTTAACATGATTCGTTGCTGGGCTGGTGGCCTCACTGAAAGGCCAGAGTTTTATCATTACTGTGATTATTATGGTATTCTGGTAAGATATACTAGACACTCATTCTTATTTTATATATGCTTCTTAATATTCTGCTATACTTTTTATGCCTTACTGCGTTGCTGCTGTTTTTCTGTGTGCCTATGTAGTTTATTTGTGTTTCTTTCCTTTTGCTAGATCAATTTGCATAATAATTAAGAAAGAGAAATAAACACAAATCACAGTCTCTACCACTGTTTGGTTCTATACAACTTGACTTACATCAGTGGCAGTTTTAGCTTTGATAATTGATCATATTGCTGCTAATCGTGTAGGTATGGCAAGAATTCTGGATTACCGGGGATGTGGATGGACGTGGTATCCCAGTATCAAATCCAAATGGTCCCCTGGATCATGACCTTTTCTTGTTTTGTGCAAGGGACACGGTCAAGCTTCTGAGAAATCATCCTAGTCTTGCCCTCTGGGTGGGTGGAAATGAACAAACTCCACCGGATGATATAAATAAAGCGCTGAAAAATGATCTGAAACTTCATCCTTATTTCAGACATGCAGAAGAAAAGGAAAAACCTGTCGGTGGCTTGTCCGAAAGGTTGGGCGATCCTAGCCAATATCTTGATGGCACACGAATTTACATAGAAGGATCATTATGGGATGGGTTTGCAGATGGGAAAGGGGGCTTCACTGATGGACCTTATGAAATTCAAAATCCTGAAGATTTCTTCAAGGATGATTTTTACAAGTATGGATTCAACCCTGAGGTTGGTTCTGTAGGAATGCCAGTTGCTGCTACCATAAGAGCAACAATGCCTTCAGAAGGATGGCAAATACCACTGTTTAAGAAACTTTCCAGTGGTTATGTAGAAGAAGTTCCTAACCCCTTGTGGAAATACCATAAATACATTCCATATTCAAATCCAACCAAGAAGGTTCCTGATCAAATTCAGCTTTATGGTGATGTGAAAGATCTTGATGATTTTTGTTTGAAGGTGTGAAAACTTTATCCAGGTGGATCATTATTTATACACTTTCAATCCTCTTACATTTGTTGTTCTGTTGCTAACTCTATTTTTTATACTATAATCTTCCCAGGCTCAACTAGTTAACTACATACAATATAGAGCTCTTCTGGAGGGATGGACCTCTCACATGTGGAAAAAATATACAGGAGTCTTAATTTGGAAGACACAAAATCCTTGGACTGGTCTGAGAGGCCAATTTTATGATCATCTTCTTGACCAAACTGCAGGTTTCTTTGGTTGTCGTTCCGCTGCAGAGCCAATTCATGTACAGCTTAATCTGGCTACATATTTTATAGAGGTAAGCATCGACATTGAACTTCTATTTTTATGAATCGGGAATATAAATAGAAATATCATTTGACAATGAGAAACTTGGAATAATCACAATTTCCTCTGCAAATTATTTGATGATCCAATGGTGAATTGTTTCTTCAAGGTTTTATATCATTTTACTTTTCTTCTTTAAACAGGTGGTGAATACTACATCAGAAGAATTGTCTAATGTAGCTATGGAAGTTTCAGTGTGGGACCTCGAAGGCACATGTCCACACTACAAAGTTCATGACAATCTCACTGCACTGCCAAAAAATGTAACACCTATTGTTGAGATGAAGTATCCTAAGTCAAAAAATCCTAAGCCAGTCTACTTTCTTCTTCTCAAACTCTTCAACATGTCAGATAATAAAATTTTATCTAGAAACTTTTATTGGTTGCATCTTCCTGGTGGAGATTATAAACTACTAGAGCCGTATAGGGAGAAGAAAATACCCCTCAAGATAACATCCGAGGTTTTCATTCAAGGATCTACCTACAAACTTAGAATGCATGTGCAAAACACATCTAAGAAACCAGACTCTAACAGTTTGACATTGGAACACGGTTCAACGGCTAGACAAAAACCGGGAACCGTAGACAATGTGAAGGGAAAAGAGCAAGAAGTTGGTTGGTTTACAAGGATACACAAATGCTTTGCAGGGAAAAGTGATGGTTTGAAGGTTTCTGAAATTAATGGGCAAGATATAGGTGTTGCATTCTTTCTACATTTTTCTGTCCATGCTTCGAATAAAGACCACAAGGAAGGGGAAGACACACGAATTCTCCCTGTTCATTACTCAGATAACTATTTTTCACTTGTGCCAGGAGAGACCATGACTGTTAAAATTTCTTTTGAGGTCCCTCCAGGTGTCAGTCCTCGAGTTTCTCTGCATGGCTGGAATTTTGACGACAAGCCATCCTTGAAGGTTTTCAGTGATGTCACAGGCAACCTTGTGAATTGATCAATTCTGAGTATTTCAAATGCATGACGAGAGAACTTCATGAGCTTATCACTTTCTTCCTTTAACCTGCCAAAGTTGGCATTCTAATACAACATTCGGGAATTCATATTTCCCACCTTATGTTGCTAAGATCAATATTTCTAGTACTTTGTTTATTAAATTTTGCAATAAAAAGCAAAGGGGAAATTGTCTCAATGAGAATAATCTTTTGAAAGCTAAGGCTGCTCCTCGGAATGGAGTGAAGGTTATGCCTCGATCATTTTATGGCTTGTAATTTAATAACGATTCAAATTTGGCAATTGTCTTATGCTTCTAGCCAATCGTGTTAAAGAACTAGGAAAAACAAAAACATTTCTTCTATACAGAGTAGGGATGGATAAACACTTGAGCTACAAAAGTGGTGGTCTGGCACAAATTAGAATACATCACAACATGTAAACTTGCATCATAGTATATGGTAATGAAAGTTGCAAGGTTTCTAAAATTAACTTTGAAGGATCAAACATGTAATTGAAATGAATGGGTGTGGATGTGGTATGAAGAGAACTAGCATGCAAGATCATCAATCATCATATAGACTTCATCATCCGGCTAATTGAAGAGAATATGCCCGCAGCTTTGTCAAGCAAACCTTGTCCTTGCTCTGACTTCTGTTCTTCTTCGGCAAATAGAATCTGCAACATGAAGGAAAATATATTGTTATATTGATTATCACTAGGAGTTGGACCAAACAAATATGCTCTCTTTCCTTTTTCCAATGATATTTTCATTCAATTCAATTTCTTTTTTTAGAAAATGGTTGGATCAGGTAAGGTAGTCTAGAATTGAAGCTATTAACCTCAATGTCTTCAGCATCAGGACGGCTCTCGAATTCCTTGGCAAGCAAATATCTATTTGGCCTTTCCTTGTCATCACTGAACACTTTCCACTCTCTGAGTACATCAACAGAACAGGAAGCAAACAAAAAATCATAAATAATTTCAGCTTTCCAATTAATATGTCAAGGAGCCAATTAACATTGTATGGTTTCAAGTGAACCAGATAATCCACTTCTAAACTCAAAAGTTATTTCTTTATAAATCGAGATAGAATGTCAACAAGAACAATATTTATATAACAATAGCCTTATGAGATGGGATGAAAGACCTTACCCTGGATAACACCTGAAGATTGCTCCAAATGGCATAGGTCTCATAAAATAGACAGTTGTAAAAGTACTGTACAATAAAAAGACCAGGGCTTAGCAGTCTTGTATTAAGAATGAAAAGCACTCAAGGAACCTAATACACATAATAGTAGAAAAAACCAAGTTGATGCAAATGCCATTTGCAGTTTATTTGAAGCCTAAGTAGTGAACCATGTGATGGTTCAGAAATGGTACCTTAGAAAGAAGCGCCTTAATTTCCGGACATTAAAGCCAACTCCAACATCCTCACTAATCAGGCGTGGATTCCACATGATGAGGGGTCTAGGCTGCCATTATATGTGTAGTTCGAAAGAAAATTGTAAATAATACAAACATACATGACAATTTCTAAACTAAATGCAAGTTGCTGAAATGGCAGTGAGGTGGCTATCTTTCTCCCAGTCTATGATAGCTCTCTAGAAAGGCATATATGAGAAGTACCAAACCCTTGTCATAAAAGCAGCTTTCACATACTGCTTCACCTCATGATGAGGAAAGTTTATCAAATTTTTCAGCAGTTGGATGTTTAAATTTCAAAAGATCATGAAAGTCAAGGGATTTACTGGATCATTTGAGAGATTGGATGCAATTCTCTCCACATACTCTAACATCTGATAATCTGGAACAACCATAACCACAATCTCATCATCGCCTTCCACAGGCTTCCGGTCACTCAAGCTGGATAAATAGCAAAAGAACTCAAATGTTATGGACGAAACTACAACCGCATAGCCAACAAGTACTTTAGCAGCTAAGTGTAATGCAAAAGTCAGAATCTTATACATGATGGTACACCCTACGAAAATTTTTCCAGCAGAAAAAAACACAAAACGTTAATCTAAGCTCTGAAACTTACCTTGCAAATCTAAATATAGCATCTTTCCACCGAAACTTCAGAAGGGCTGCTGCACCAGCATCTGGAAATATGGCTTTAACTCTCTAACAATCAAATTCGTGAAGCTTATCAACCTAGTTTACAACTTCCAAAATAAATACTACACATACCATAAAACTTTGTTGAATTCATAACCACTAAAATATTCTATTTTAGCCATATGTCATACTGCAATCAACAATAGAGAATAGAAAAACATTTCAAATTCAAACATTCCTTAATAATTTCATGTGTTATAAGTTTGCAACTACCGGAATACATTCCACCAACCTGGGATTTTGTTTTCTCAATGAGTGTATCCAAAAAAATCTTTGACAAGTCCCAGAGTTCAACCTGCGCACCTTCGTCATCTAAAAATTGCAGTTGCGGGATTAAAAGTTCAACCTGTAAGACAGTTAAAAATACTTTTAGAGCAAGATGCATATGGCGCTAAGAAACTGAAAGAAAACAATTATTAACTTTGATTGACAAAGCAACAGCTCAGTAAACAGCATTCTCCATAGCAGCATTTTCAAGCTGTCTCGGCTTAAACATTTAGTTACATCAGATGAAAAGTGATGAAAAAAATATAAAATCCTCATCCTCCAAAAAAATATAAAAGAAATATGTTTTGAATTTGGAACTGCTGCGTGACCTAAACTATCAGAGCAGAATTTGGAACAAATGACAATCTTTTGTGAAATAAAGACAGGAAGAAAAACAAAATTCTACTACATACTGTGGCTCTCATCCCTCCTGTAGATACAAACAAGCCTGCGGCCTCGCCAGATTGCCTCACTGCACCCTCCAAGTCTGAAGGCAAGCAACTGAAACAGAAAGCAAAAAAGTGAACAACTTTTATACACCCATTGGAATTTATATCTAACTTCATCAACCTACCTTTTTCCTATATCCCTATGTGATTCAAAATATGGTGTGGCTCAAAATTGATGGACACACTTAAATGGCCTAAGCATGGGAGACATGTTGTCTGAGTTGGTAGAACACAACCCAGAACTAAACAAAACATCCTTCACAAAGACAAGAGTCCTATGTATGGAAAATATTGACAGTATCCATCCACTGTTGCCTGAGATTTACAAAAAATATAAATTGCGACAAAAATAATAATCTACACAGTCCAAATTGTAAAGTAGTAATACCTGTCATCTTCCTCATCAACCTTAACAGAAGTCACAGTATTTTCTTCTAATGGGGATGGTGGGTCAGGCTCTGGGGATTCGGTTTGGAACTTCTCAAACTTGGCAAAAACTCTGAAGGTGGAGGTTGAAGGGCGAAGGGAAAGGCCATTGTAAGAGCAAAGTAGAGGGTGTGAAAAAGATAAGGAAAAAGGAGTGGCTGAGGTTTGAGGGGGTATTGAAGGATGGTAGTTACAGCGGAAGTTGCAGGCTATGGTTGAAGAAGCCATTTATGTGTCGTTCATTGCCCAAAGGCCATGGATAATTTCATCAATATTGCAAATTGCTTCCAACTTGGTATGATCAACCACAATTACAGTTTTGCTCCATGCCTTCAGACTCGATAGCCTCATCCTTACTCCATTACAAAACCAGATATTTATTTGACTGATCATTTTACATTTTAAATCCTATTTTTCACTTGTAGAAGCAACAGTAAGTAGAATATTGGTGTTTAAATAAAATATAGGTTAAAATACAACCTTATTCGTGTTTTTGTTAAAAGATCTCAAATAGGTTTTAAGATTTTTTTTAGTCACAATTAAATCATATTTTTGAAAATGTGTAATAATTAGGCTCATTTCGTTAGTATAAAGTTAAAGGTGTTAAAGATGTGCCACGTGTCAGCTCCATATTTTTTAAAATTTTTTTGAATATTTTTGAATAATTTTTTTAATTTTTTAATTTTTTTTTTTGAAAATTATTCATGCCACATGTCACGTGAGTATTGTACCACGTGTCAAGTCAGTAAGATGACACGTGTCAAATCATTGTCTGAATCTCAATTTGGTCCATATATTTGTTATTTTTATTACATTTCAGTCCATTTTTTTAAAATTTTTTAAATATATTTATTTTAACTTTTAAAAAATTGTTTTAAAATTTTATATTTAAATTTATAAAATTGTTAATTTTAAACCAACTCTAACATTTGTATATAAATTATTTAAAACAATTTTATAACAAGTTAAAATAAATATTTTAAAATTTTAAAACAAAATATAAAATAAACTTAATATTATTAAAATATTTAATAAAAATATCATTATAAAATGTATATAAAAAAAGTTAAATTTGATATCAATCTGGAGAGGATGAAATTGAAAATTAAAAAAAAAATGGATTGAAATATAATTAAAATAACAAATATATGGACCAAATTGAGATTCAAACAATGACTTGACATGTGTCATCTTACTGACTTGACACATGGCACAATAGTGATGTGACACGTGGCATGAATAATTTTCAAAAAAAAAAAAATTAAAAATTTAAAAAAATGAGAAGCTGTGGCACATCCTTAACACCGTTAACACCGAATGGGCCTAATTGTTACACATTTTAAAAAATATGGACCTAATTGAGACTAAAAAAAATCTTAGGACCTATTTGAGATTTTTCAACAAAAACATGGATCAATGAAGTATTTTAACCTAAAATATATACAGGATTCCTATTTCTGTGTACATATTTCATAATACTCGTTTTACTCTTAATTATTTTAAAAATTAATTATTTTATAAATAATTTATTTTTAATTATTTTTCTAGAAATCTCTTTTGTCTTAAATCATTATTTAATTTTATATATATATATATATATATATATATATATTATTTAACCACTATTTTAAAAATTATATATTTTTTATTTATTTTAACTTAAATTTTTTGAAAATTAAAAAATACGAACAGGCGCTGTCGCGCCTGTATATTCGCCAGTAGAAAGAAAAGATTTCCAACTGTTTAACAATAAAGAGGATTACTCTTTTTGTATCCACATTTTATAATATCCGTTTTACCTTTAATTATTTTAAAAATTAATTATTTTATAAATAATTTACTTTTAATCATTTTTCTAGAAATTTCTTTTATCTTAAATTATTATTTAAATTTTTTTTACATATTTTTTTTTTAATTTTATATTTAACAACTATTTTAAAAATTATATATTTGTTATTAATCTTAACTTAAATTTCTTAAAAATTAAAAAATACGAACACATATACGTGTCTATGTATTCGCTTGTGTATATATAAGAATTTGGACATTACATGTGTTTTATAGTAACATGTATTTCAAAATACAAATTTACTGTTTTTTATTGGCAATTGTGATATCTTATTTTAAAATCTGTAAATTTTCAAAAAGAGGAATCAAGGTTTTAAGATAAAAGATATTAATATTAAGTCATACCTCAGACATTTTTTAAGGAACACATCATAGACTTTATCAATTTTCAAATTATGAGTTATATAACGTCAAATCTCCAAATCTTTAACTTGTTTGAAGTTGAAGTTTGACATGTAAATGTGGAGGTTTTATAGGAAAAAATGTTTTAGATAAATTGACGCGCTCAAAAGGAGATTCTGTAACCCTAAATTTAAAAGGAAAGAAGATATTTCGAATTATTGCATTTATTTATGAATTTAATATTTTAATACTTTAACTGTTTTCGAAATTTAATATATACTATTTTCAGTTCATAATTTTTATATATAACGAAAATTTGAAACATATTTTAATATATTTTAACAGGTGTTTAATAAAAGCAGCCTAGCCCATTCCCACGAAAAGGTTGGGCTTTGAAATTTCAAGGCCCAAAATAGAAGACGGTGTGGTAGACGCTCTTGAGAATTTGATATTGGCATTTAGCCGTTGTGATTTCAAACTTTGAAATCTCAGAAAGAAAAAAACAGTACTCTATTCCTCTCTTGCGCTGTATTGCTAAATCTCAGAAAGAAAAAAACGTTACTCTCTTGCGCTCCATTGCTCTCTTGCTCTGTTGCTCAGGAAGTTGGATCTTGGAATCAGAGAACCATGAACGGTAATCTCACTTTCTCTCTACTAACCAATTGAATTAACCACTTCTTCTTTAACACAAAGCACCCGTTCTTGCAGATCAATCCATTCAAATCCAAATGCTCGCTGAAAAATTCCACCGCTTTGTTCTTGACTACGTTCCTTCTGAGCCAGGTTCCTTTTCTATTCTTTACTCTCTATTCAATTTCCCTTTTCGATTTGGATCGACCAAAAGAAAATTAATGATCTTAATCTCAGCCAAAAATACGTTGTTAATTCTGACGTTGGATGGTTTTTCGATTTGTGGAATTTCAACAGAGGATGTATCGAAGCAAGCGAACGAGAACTCAGACTCCATGGATGAAAACACTATCTCACAGGGAATCCACGAAGTTTCTCCGGATAAGGGTCACACACTTCCCATATTGAAGAAAATACTTGATCTCGACACTAAAATTCAGGTAAATCTTTAAAATCCACAATGAATTCTGTCTCTTTCTTTTCCTTAAATTTCTGGATTTACTGTTCGCTCGCATTCTGTTTATCTTTCGCAAACTTTATTTTACCGGGGTTTTATGGTTCATGCATTAGGATTTGAAGAAGCATCATATAGCACTGTCTGATGAAGTGAAGCTCACGGTTGAATCTTTTCCGGGCACTGATGTTTTGAAGTCCGTGCAGCTTCTCGGTATGCTTCTAGTAGAAAACTACAAAAATACATGAAAATTTGAATACTCTCTCTCACTCTCTCTGTCCAGGGTTAATTTAATTATAATTTTAATAGGTTTTGGGATTTTCTTATGGTATCAGGTGCTGAATATGAACTCTTGAAAAGAAAGTACCTGGACGAGTCCTCTGAGCGAAGGCGGCTTTACAATGAAGTAATTGAACTCAAGGGGAATATTAGAGTTTTCTGCAGATGCAGACCATTAAATGAGAGTGAAATTGCTAATGGGTCTGCTTCTGTTGTCAATTTTGAGTCGTCTTCAGATAATGAGCTTCAAGTCATTTGTGCAGAATCTTCTAAAAAGCAATTTAAATTCGACCATGTATTTGGGCCAGAAGATAACCAAGGTAACGAGAAGTTGCATCTTTTGTTGGTTTTGCAATGAAGAAAGTTTTTTTTTTTATGAAAAAGTATTGAAACTGAATGCATTTTTTTGTTATGCAGAGGCTGTTTTTCAACAGACCAAACCCATTGTTACATCAGTATTGGATGGGTACAATGTCTGCATCTTTGCCTATGGGCAAACTGGAACTGGGAAAACATTCACTATGGAAGGAACACCAGAACACAGGGGAGTTAACTACCGAACCCTGGAAGAGTTATTTCGGATAACTGAAGAGAGAAATGGCACAATGAAGTATGAATTATCTGTCAGCATGCTGGAGGTTTACAATGAGAAGATAAGAGATCTGTTGGTGGAAAATTCAACTCAACCTACAAAGAAGTGAGTGCTTAGATCCCCCGAGTAATTAGTGTTGTTGTCTGTTGCTCTTTAAAATAATTTAGCTGTCAATTCGTATATGATGTTAATGTGCTAATATGAGAATTCGTTTGACACATTGCTGTGCTGAATGAAGAGTGTGAAAGGATAGAAAAATGACACTGTAGTTTTGTGGTTCTACAAGGCACTCTTTTGATATGCATAGTTTTCTAACCATCTTAAACTAGCTAATAAACTAATTAATGTAGTTTCCAGTTTTCCTTCACACTCTACCCAACTAGATGCACAGAATTTTGTTGTATAAAATGTTGGTAACTGACGAAGAAAACAAATTTCTAAACTTTAGATTGGAGATAAAGCAAGCTGCCGAAGGAACCCAAGATGTCCCTGGACTTATTGAAGCTCGTGTTTATGGAACAGAAGATGTGTGGGAAATGCTTAAGACTGGAAATCGAGTCAGATCAGTTGGATCCACCAGCGCTAATGAGCTTAGTAGCCGTTCTCACTGGTACAGCTACATTCTTACAGATAGACTAATTCTTGCTTGTACTTCATATTTACTTCTAAACTTATTTGTATTCTATACCTTTGAAGACCTTAATTCTTAAATATTTTAATCATATTAAACTAAATATTAGCTATTTTCCGTGAATAGATCATGTTTTAAGCTGAGGCAGTTACTTTCTTTTTGCAGTAGAGTGTAATATAATTTTGTCAATGACACTCACGATTTTGGCAGAAGTTATTAAAAATTATAGACAAATGATCATGAGGTGCTTTTACATGCAGCTTGTTGCGAGTAACTGTAATGGGGGAAAATTTAATTAATGGCCAGAGAACAAAGAGTCACCTTTGGCTAGTAGACTTAGCTGGCAGTGAGCGAGTGGGAAAAACTGAAGCTGAAGGAGAAAGACTGAAGGAATCTCAATTCATAAATAAGTCTCTTTCGGCGCTTGGTGATGTTATTTCTGCCCTTGCTTCTAAATCAGCCCACATTCCTTACAGGCAAGTCTCTTTTCCTCTCTTAAATAAACTAGAACTGAATTATGCTTTTTCTAATTATTATCTGTATACTCTGGTTTTGACAGGAACTCAAAACTCACTCATATGCTGCAAAGCTCGTTAGGTAAGACTCGACTTCAACATCAAGAATTTATCCAATCCTTTGAAAATGACTGCGATGTTCTTTCATGCCTGCAGTTTTATATGACTGTTAATGTTTGATATGTGGCTGAAATGCAGGTGGAGACTGCAAAACCTTAATGTTTGTGCAGGTAAGTCCAAGCGCAGCAGACTTGGGAGAGACACTTTGCTCACTGAATTTCGCCACCCGAGTCCGTGGAATCGAGGGTGGCCCAGCTCGCAAGCAAGTAGACCACACTGAGCTGTTTAAGTACAAACAAATGGTAAGCTAGCATGAAATTGTTCTAATATACACAACCGTGATTTTTCAATTCCTGAAACTCAGAAATTTTGTATAATTAAAGGTAGAAAAGCTCAAACAAGACGAGAAGGAAACAAAGAAATTACAGGATAACTTGCAAATCGTTCAACTCAGGCTTGCTGCAAGAGAACACCATTGTAGATCCCTTCAGGAAAAGGTATATTCTTCAGAAGCAAGTTTACTCAGACAAGATGATCAGTGCCTTTTTTCTATTCAAAGTGATTCATAATTTTATATACTTCGTGACAGGTTCGGGACCTGGAGAACCAGATCTCTGAAGAAAGAAAGCACAGACTAAAGCAAGAAAGTAGAGCACTTGCTGCTGCTTCGGCTCAACCTTCATTTTCATCACAACATACAACAGCTCAGAAAACAATGACTGACAAGAAGCCACCACTGAATCCTTCCAAATTCAGACAACCACTGAGAAAAATAACCAATTCCTTGCCTCCACAGTCTCCTCTAAGATCAAAGAATTACACCACATTCACGAACGGGAAGGAAAACTCTGTGAGAAGGGCTTCAATGGCGACCAATTCCGTGAGGCAAGCTGCGCCACCAACAACAGGGCAGTTCTTTCAGGCAAGGAGGCGGGTGTCCATTGCCATGAGACCACCACCACCTTCAACATCAACAGCGCCGGTCATTCAGCCAAGGAGGAGGGTCTCCATTGCCACACTACCTCCTCACACAACTTCTGGCATTTCAACTCCACTTCGTACCTCAGCATTCCGAGTTACCGGTGGAAACAGTCAGCAATCACAGCAATCACGGATAAGAGGCCAAAGGAAAGATAGGTATTCAAGTTTGTTTGCCCCATTGCCAGAGTTGAGAGAATCAGTCTTGACAACACCAATGTCTGTAAGGAGCAGCAGCAGCAAGTTTATGATGAACAGTCCAACACAGGAAAGTTCCAGAATGATGGGGCCCACTAGGAATCAACCTGGTCTTGCTCTACAACGTAAACCTGTGGTCTGGAGTCCTCTTAAGCTAAGAACCATGAACAGAAAGACATCACTCCTGCCGTATCGCCCAACCCAAATGCAGTAACATTGTTTTCTCAAACAATGTGAAACAGTGGAGTTTTTTAGCCAACATGTATAAATTAGTGTGCTGCGTTTGGTTTATGAATCAACCGAGATTCAATTAAATTTTTCTCAAAAACATGTCATGCAATACTCTTGTGTATGTTGTTCGATCAAATTTCTGATCTCACATTTAAGTTTCAAATTCTTGCTCTTTGAACAAATTATAATGCATGTGATCTTATTTCAAGCCAAATGGCTCGTGGTGTTTGTTGTGCATGTGATCCCCCGTTTAAGTGTCAAATTCTTTTCTTTACTCGTAGTCTTTTTTTTTTTTGTAATTTTTCCACTCTTAAAATAGTATAAACACTAACCTAACAAGGAGAATAAAAATTACATTGAATTAAGATGGAAAAAGATTAAATAATCGTATTGAATAATTAAAAAATATTAGAAAAAAAACTATTAAACCTTAAATTAACTGAACTACCAATATCTAAAGGTATTTAACTAACTTGCCCTAATGAGTTAACTTGTTTAGAATTGATATGGGAGGGATTGTCTGCAGTGCAGAGATTTATTTAATTATTAAAAGTTTACGAATATGTATTAGTAATTATATAAACACGTTTATATACTTTTATTATGAAACACAATTAATCATTGTCAAATGTCAATAATCTTATAACGGTACTAGTTTAATGCCCATAAATCTTCTGATAATTATTGAACAATTTTTATTTGGATAATACTTATAATTTTGTTAGAAATAAGAAAGCAGGGCTATTTTTACTAAAATCTTTAATTCGTTATCACCTTAAATAATTTGACAAGAGTAATTTGTATTATTTCTAACAAAAAAACTTTTTAACTTACGAAGTTAAGTTCCCACATCTTCCATAAGAAATTATATTTGCAAAAAAAAAAAGCATGACTAAAAATCATTTTTTAAATTAAATGTTATTTTTTAAAAGATAAACAAAACATGAAACAATGTTTTTTGAATTCGAATTCTCCATAAACTAAGAGAATTCTTCTACCAAATATCCTTTTTATTTATCCAATCAGATTCATTTACTTTTAACCAATTACGATAAAAAATAATCCTATTTTGTAATTCACATACTTTTACATGTGTACTGTGTGGGTATTGTAAGGAGAATTGTTAATTATAAGTAAATCTTTATCACATTTAAACGTGGATCCATCAAGCAAAGTTCTAACATCGAATTTAATTAAAATACACTTCAAGTCATATTTATATTTTAAAAACTATTATTAATAACAATAAATTACGACATAATTAAGTATTATTATTGTATAATAATAATAATTTTAAAAACATTTCTTGACAATGTAAATAATTTTCTACCCACGGCATATGAAATTTAAAACTGTAACATTTCAAAGTTTATTTAATATTTCAATATATATTGTTTAATTTGTATCGAAAGGAAATTAACTTTTAAACTTTTTCTAGAGTCAGCTTTATAACGTTGTATTATGAAGCTTTACTGTTGACTAATGGAAGCAGTCCCACGTAAGCACCCGTGGGCCCAACCAAAATAGGGACAAAAAATAGTTGCATATAGCCGTTGGCGTTGAATTAGCTTCCTTAGATAGAATGATAGACATACATAGATTTAGTCGACCGTTGGAAAACAAACGTTACAGAGAGTTCGTGTTTGTTCAACGTCAACAACACCTAGGAGCCAAACCCTGCAACCAAAAGCAAAAGGGTTTGGGACCGTGTCTTCCTATTAGAGAGAGAGTGAGAGAGTGATAGAGTGAGAGAGAGATTGAGATCCAATCTTTGGTTGGGTGGGCACTAGGTACAAGTTGGAGAGATTGTTTGTCTGAGTGAAATTCTTGAGACCCACCTTGTGTGTGTGTTTGATTTCATTCCTCGGATATTCCGAAGATGGTTGCAAGAACCCCACCAAAACAGAAGAAGCTTTTGGCTGCTCTCAATCCTGTTCTGATTAAAGAAACCTTAAACAAGGTAATGCATGCTAATGCCAGTGATGTTCCCTGATGACACCAGATAAATTTTGAATCTTTGTGAGTAAATTGTTGTGGGTGTTTGAAGGTGGATCAATGCGTCGCTCGGCTGCAGGAACTTCAGTACACTGTGACCGGTGGAACGAAGGTGGTGTCGGGGGTGACTCTCAGCCCTCGCAGCACAAGAGGTTATCTCAGAACAAGTCTCAGATGCAAGCAAGAGTCACTCAGGTATGCTTTTGATTTTCTTCATATTGCAGCTTTACACTTTGATTTTTAGTTTCCATGTAACAATCAATCAAAAAAAGTCATCTTTGGTAGTCACTGTGAACGGTGTTAAGTTAACAGACTTCACATATGTGGTACTTTGTGCTTGAATGACATGTATCACTATTCTTAAACGTTTTGCCATTTGTTGCTGCAATTTGTAATTTTGTGTATTATTGCCGTCATGAAGGATCAAGAATGGTGCATCGAGGAAATCTCCAGTGGGAAAGTTTCCAGCAAACACAGGTTTTGTTTGTTCTCTCTGTTCAGTTGCAAAGAGAAATCTTTACTTGGTCTTGGGCATGATGAAGGACAACATGGATATCTTTAATTATTGTGATCGTTTATGTGAACCCTTATGCAGGTGAATGGAAAAGAATGTCACTGCCAGCAATGCTTGTAGGCGAAACTGTCGGAGAAATTTTGCAGGCAAGTCAGTTTGCCAGGGAAATAGTCTCAGCAGTGGGTAAGAAAACTGTCCCAGATGACCCAAAAACTCCAATGTCTGAACGAAGCAACAAGAAAGTAGAACTTGAAAACACACAGCTCAGGATCAGAAGGAAGAAAGAGAAGCAAACAAGAGCTCAGAATGATGGTACCCCGCCACTTCAAAGGGCTCGCTCCAGAATTAACTTTAAGGTTTCTCCTCCAAAGGTCAGAGAATTTGATAAAGAAAGCAACAGGTATATGGCAAATAGGGTGTCTCCCAGGAATAGGCCATGGGCAAGAAAAACAGTTCTTTTCCCCAACCCTCTGTTCCTTTCCACTCACTCCTCTTCACAGTCACAACAGCAACAGTTTTGCAAGACAAGGTCACCCATCATTTCAAGAAATAGAGCAACTACATCACACAAATTTCTTATCAAGTCTCCACCTTCACCACCACAAAAACAGCAACAATCTTGCAAAACCAAGTCCCCTGGCGTATCAAGAAACAGGGGTGGAACGCCTCACAAGTTTTTGATCAAGTCTCCATCGTCAGCTTCCAAAGGCCCACCAACTCTGTCTATTTCACCCACAAGACCTGTAAGATTGAGCAGATTGAGTCCTCCCAAGAGACCATCATCATCATCCACTGCATCTAAATTCCGTCGATCTTTCTCTCCTTCAAGAATTGCTTCCAGATTGGTTTCACTTTCACCGTTGAGGAGCAGGAAAACTGTACAGAAAAATGATGGGATTGTAAGTGGACTCAAACAGCGCCCAGCCTCGTCGATGCAATTCCCTGTTAGAGGAATTTAAGAACTCGCTGTTTTCTGGCTACTTTCTTGTACTTGTTTATCACCATGTCAATTCTTTATGTCCATAATTGTTTGTGCTCTTATGGTTTTTCCTCTTTGGCTTTCACAGAAGGTGCAAGGATTTTTCTTTAATGGTTGTTCATACCATTTCTTTAATGTCACTCCATCCCTTTGTATAAATTTTTTTATAACAATTCATATATTATTCTTATAAAATAGCTTTTATATTTTCTTACAGAAAGAAACTCTATAATACCTATAAATTAATCATCTTTGTCATTCTAGTTAAATTGTATAATTAATTAATATATGTAGAGATAATAATGATTATGTAATTAGCGACTAGATATGAATAAGAGAAAGAAAATAAATCTTCAACCTTTTAGTTAAAATTTAGTATAACTAATTAAGGATATTTATGGAAAAAAAAAATAATCAATTAAGACATGCAATTGTAGAGGGGTCATAAAGATTTTTTATGAAAATGGTCTTGTGAATTTCAATAAAATAGAATTAAGATGTTTTTTTAAAAAGCAATAATGATGATATAAAAAATCTAGGGTCATTCTTTGTGGACAAGTCGATGAAGGGTTTGTGATTGTGGCAGTGAGATAAGACGTGCCCTTTCATCCCCTACACATACGCCATCTTTTTATATCTCAATTTCACTCCAATTAATGGGTTGTTGTTGCGACGAAGACGACGGTGACATTTTCCGGCAACTCATCAATTCCAATTTCTCCTCTTCGTCCTCATCCACCGCTACCGTCACCGTCACCACCACTGCCACCACTGTGATCTCCCCCATGAATTCCCATTTCCCGGCACTCTCCTCCACCGACATCCTCCGCCTCATCTTCCAGAACCTTCCGATCCCCGATCTCGCCCGTGCCAGCTGCGTCTGCCGTCTCTGGAACTCCGTCGCCTCCCAGAGGGAGATGCTCACCAGAGCCTTCGTCGCCCCTTGGAAATTGAATGACGTTATCGGCGACCCGCTCTCTGGAAGCTTCTGGAGAGACAATTCTCTAGCCAAATTCGCCATCTCCCATCACATTTGGCGCGGCGACACCGTCGCTAGCCTCGCCGTCAAGTACTCTGTTCAGGTCCGTGCCACCTGTAAACAAGGGTTTATCATCTTTCCTGACTTAGTAAAATAATATTGGATCAAATTTTTTAGTAGTTTCCACAACACTAAATTCACCCATATTATGCTGTAATCCTAAGTTGCTAGGTTTTCATTTATTAACTGAATTACGGGAATCACAGTTATTGTATGCGACTTTTGAGGCTGGTATATTTTCACATTCACTTTATGGAGCATTTTTGCAAAGCAATTTACTTAATTTAAACAATGATTCCCTTGATTTTTCAATCAAAGTTTATATATAAGCTTGTAAAAAGCCAAATCCTATTTTTATAGTTTTCTTAGAGACCATTTTTGCAGTGAAATAGAAAAGTATTAGTCTATCTAGTAGTAGGGTAAAAGGTTTTTACATTATCATCTAATCGCAAGTTGACATATATACTTTATCTTTCTTTTAACTTTACAATAATTATACGGGTAAAAGACAAATCGTATTTTCGAAGTTTTCTTAAAAACCATTTTTGCCGTCTAAGGTAAAAATTATAAAACATCATCGAATCAGATATAGAGTACCTTATTGAGTTTCACAATAGTTATCTTAAAAGTGATATCTAGCATGTTATGATTTCTGATTGAGTGAAAGTGTGAAAAAAAAACGTTTTTTTTCTGGAAGGCAAATAATAGTAATATCTGCTACTATAAGTGAACACATTTCAGCAACAAGTAAATGACAAAACAGCTCCGAGAAAAACAACAGCCACCCCACTTCAGCAAACTAGCCAGATTCAAAGAAAAATTCAAGAAACCATCGGTCACGAATCCTAAAAGAAATATCATCTTGACGCAACAACCCACCACACCAGACCCAAAAACCCCCATTCTAGAACTAGGACAATTCCTTCAAACACAGCAGAGATTGTACATGCCATTAATAAAAAGAAAAGGAACTTGTGTTTACATTGACATTGGATGATATTTTTATGTTTTGATAGGTAATGGGCATAAAGCGCCTGAACAACATGATAAGCGACCATGGCATATACTCAAGGGAAAGGTTATTGATCCCTATTAGTAATCCTGATATTCTGATCAACAGAACATGCTTTATTGAGCTGGATGTCTATGCAAAACGAGAAGTAGCAGTGCTGTATCCTAATGATGTACCAGACACGAGGACTACCTATGTGTCAAACAGAATTTCCTCAGAAGAAAGCAACAAAAGGGTGGTTGATTCCTTGAAGAGAAGCATGCATGTTGATAATGAAACAGCTCAATATTACTGGTCTGTTTCAAATGGTGATCCACGAGCGGCATTTGCCGAATTTTCTGCAGACCTTAACTGGGATAGGCAAGCAGGGCATTCATAGTCTTTCTTAAGGTTACCTTGTTATTTGAGAGGTTGATGGCAAGTGGAAAACAAATTATTTAAGAGGTTGCTTGGCAGGTAAATAGATAAATAGTTAAAAAAAATGTGTTGCAGGCAAGTATATGCTTCAGTAGGTTGCCTCTTAAAAAATCTGTTCATTCTCCTCTGATTGAATACTGCTTGAGTTCTAAATAGATTGTCATATTTGCTTATAAAACTACAGTCATATACTGTTGCCGTGTGTAAAAGATTTCAGCCACTCATGTGGTGAAGTGTGTTCAGAATATGTGTAAAATTTATTATTACTCTTTTATAACAGAAAGTGATGCATTATTTTAGTCTAGTCATTATATGCTTGGCGCGGAAAGGTTTGATTTTGTTCACATTTGTAAGCATTCACATTTACCACTCCAGAGCAGAATTTTATGCCAAGAATAAGCTGTTCGAACAAAAAGTGGATACGAGGATGACCTGTTTTCCCTTTTCCTACCAGTGCAGACTTCGAGCCTTTCAGAAGCTAAATTGATACTACCCAATGACTTAATAGATAAGGGTGTGTGAGGAATCAGAATCTATTTGTGAAACGAATGTTTGATATTATATTCTCATCCTGTCTTTTTGTAACAGTTATGCCTTTATGAATTACTGCCTTTTCTAAAGCCTTGTGCTGTCAGTTGCAAGAACCTTTGAATGGAGAATGTTGAATCGGTGGTACTGTTAACTTGTATCCTCCAATATCAAAATGGTGATTTGATTTGATTGATTTCAAGTCAGCCACCCTACCTGCTATTGTAGTACGACTGGTAACCAAGGAATGTCCATGAGATGAACATAGAAAGCTTCCATCTTTCTTGATTGGTCGACGGTGAAAATGTTGGAACTTTTGAACTGAAAGTATTCATGCTATTATTTTGCAATTTTAATGGGATGGAGAGATTGTCAGCAAGCGGCAAGGGAAAAGGTGTGTGTAACTTGAAGAAACAGGTGGACTGTTTTTCTTTAATAGTACATTAATCTTTGAATGATTTAGAGCATGCAGTGTACATCTTAGTTTTATTTCTTGAAAGTTAAAAACATTTGAAGGGCTTTTTAAAAACAATATTTCTCAACTCTTCTTTGTTTATTTTGTATATTTATGCGTACAGGTTAATGGCGTCTTTAGCTCCAACTTCAATGAGTGTTGGACTTTGAGCTCTAGTTCAAAATTTCTTAGGTCTTTCTCATACTTTGTCGAGTTCCAATACATTTGAATTTTTATTAACTATCAGTAAAGTGAGTTTTCAATAAGACAGTAACGTGAGTTTTACGTTGGCACATCATCTAACCACTTTTTGGCTTGATGTGAAATCTATTTAAGGTTAATTTTCTTTCAATATAAGAATTGTTAACATTGTGATTTTGATCAAATGGTATCCCTCGAAGGAGTTGCTTCTTCTATATTAGCAATTGATTATTTTCTATTAGCAGATAGTTTTTGTTCATTGCTGCAAGAAAACTGAAAGAGCGAAGAGAAGGCGAGGATAGCCTCTGCAGGTGCTTTTTCGGTGTCAATTTACAGTGTCAACACAATTTGTGGATGTGGAACTGCACTTATAATACTAATCTCACTAATGTGGTACTACACAGTAACAAAATTATCTTTTTTCTGGTGATTTATTTAAAGTTTTTTAATATGATTTTCTTTTATTTGGTATCAAATAAGAAGTGTAATGTCTTCATTTGGGATAAAGATTTTGTAGAAGTTTTCACTAAAGGAAGAAAACGAAAGAATAGATGAACTGCTTTTATTTGTGAGATAAAACAGATTGGGGTTAGAGTTAAGGAGTTGAAAACGTTGATTTCAAATGGTAATGCACAATGTGGAGCATATGTGAATGGAAATGAAGAATTTGAGAAAAATTTGAAAACAACAATTAAAGCAAAATACAAAAAGGAAAATGACAAAAAAAAAAGCACCATTCAAGTATCCATAATGATAAAGATCAATTATTAAAAATAGTCACAACATGAAAAAAAAAAATACATTGTTGAAGTATCACATTAAGTTTTTTAAGTTGGTAACTTATTGTGACAAGGCATCTCAATATCCAATTTTTTCACTACTTCTAGTATATTTAATATGAAGTGTTTCTTATTGATTTTTTTTTTCTTTGGTATCTCCTTTTATATTGATCTTATTTTTCACTAGATTGATGAATTCTCGCTTGAGTCAGTTCATTCTCACTCAAGCAAGGAGAGTGTTTCAATATGAAGAAATGTCTTCTCACTTAAACGAATCCATTTTGTTTGAGTAAGAATATTGTTAAAAAAAATTCTTTTTCTCTATACAATTCTCGTTTGAGTTACACTATTTTTTTTTTGAGTGAAAATCTCATTAAAAGCAACAATCATCTTTTCCAATTCTCGCTTGAATTAGATTATTTTGGTTTGAGTAATGCCTATTGGTAAAACATGTCGGTTTAGTCAATTATCGCTTGATCTAAATTGTTTTTGCTTAAGAAAAAATATGGTAAAGATTATTCTTTTCTCAAATTTGATTACATGAAATTTGCACACAACAAAATAAGATCAAATAACTTTATTTATCTCAAGACTCCGAAACATATGTTTAGGTTCAATAACTCTCAAATTATGAATAATTATTATCTCATAAACACAAATAAAATTCACTAAGTATTGATACTTAATCTCCTTTCTCATTCCCTTTATGGGTGGTGTTTAAATTATGCAAAGTAGGACATAATATTTGTACTACAATCTAATAATTTATTTGTTATATAAATGTGTAGAGAAAAAACACTATTGACCCTTTTTTTTATATAGTGAATAAGTGAAACTTCAACTTCACTCTGATCTTTCTAGGTTCCCACGTCAGATCATATTCTGATTGATAAAATAATCTTTTCATGTTGTTTGGTGTGATTCTCATAAACCTTTTCACAACCTTTCAATTGCTTATGGTTGTTAATCTCCCATATGTTATCCTCATAAACATATGAGAATTTATAAGTTTATGGCTTACAATCCTTCAATACACCATTAATAATCAACTTCACTTCACACTTACGTGTGACAACCAAGGCAACCAAATTTATATATTCTTTATACTCAACTAACTCATTTATACCTTCTAACAACTACCATAGCCTTATAAATTCACCAAAGCACTACGTGTCTTCTTTTAGTACTAATCAACTCAAAAGTAGAAAAGTAGGACCAATTGTCAGGCTCTAATGTAGTAAGTGAAGTTTGTATCTTCTCCAACACAGTTTTAGGTTTTGTAAAACTTTTTTTTTTTCGCTTTGTCTCCTTAGTCCTTTTTTCTGCTTTTGGTATACGTTGTTTTTTTCTGTAATCCTGTATTATTGTCTTAATTCTAATGAAGTTTAGTTTCTTTTATTTAGGAAACATCAATTTTGTTTTCCATTTCTGGTATGCCATTTCTTTTATGATCAAGATCAGATATTTCTAAAAAAATTCGTATTTTCCGTTAATTTTGTTTTGAAAAAATTTTCGTAAAAAATACTTACAAATTTTGTTGAGAAAAAAAAATTGCAAGAAATTGCTACCAATTTTCTTGTAAAATATTTTGTATAAAACACTTTTTGCAACAAATTTTGTAGGAAATACTTATAAATTTTATAATTTTGTAGGAAATGATTACCCACAAAAGAATTACCTATCAATTAAAATTCTTAAAAAAAATGACAGAAAAAAAAAATTCTTGTAAATTTTTTTAACAATTTTGCAAGAAATGTAATATGAGAATTTATAATAGTGAGGGACTAAAAAAAAATATAAAATCAAATAAAAACAAGTAAATCAAGATTAAAAAAAATCAATCAAGTATTAAAAGTTAATAAATGAGACGTTTCTTAATTTTTTTATCTATTAATCATGCATGAAAAAGTAAGAAGGATGAAAGATTATCTTTCAACTTTTTAATATTTACTTAGTGTAAATAAAACTTAGAGTACTCGAGAGTCAAGTGTTGATCCTACTTAGACCCTACATTTTTTTTTTCATGTTTGCTGCATGAATCAATAGCTGAACATGAAGAAGTATTGTTTAGGTTGATAACTACAAACGAAAGTCTTAGGAATGAACGTTGAGTTGACTAACTCGTAAGATGACCATCAACTTGATTCATATTTGAACCTCACTAGAAATTTCGTAAGAATTAATTATTCCAAGTACTTTCGTAATCAATGCTAAATAGACCTATTATAAATAAACTTACTCAAAAAAGCAAAAAGAATCCATTGATTGAAATTTCCTTCGAAATTATGCTCGTTCTTTTTGGGTGGTAATGTTTCTGCCAGTTACCATTTAGTGGTGAAGCAGAGAAATTTACAAAAATCTTAAGCTCCAATATTTAGAAAGAGTGAGAATTTAATTCCAGAATTAATTCCACTATGAAAAGAACATTGCTAAAGAGCGTGGAACATTGTAAAGTGCGAAGATGAGTACTACAGAAAATGAAAAGTATGAGATGAGAATATTGTAAAGAGGCAAAGTGTTGGATATTGTGAAGTGAAGCACCGAAGATTAACGATTAAAGAGTAAAAACAAAAGATTAAAGAGTTGCACAAAAAGTAGCACTTGAGAATATTGTAAAGGAGAGAGAAGTGGGAACATCATAGAAGAACCAAAAACAAATTTTAATTCTACAAAACTTACACCACAAGTTACAAAACTAAGTGTCTTTGCTCTCACATTTTCGTATTTAATTATCATAGTGGAACATATATAGAAAAAACAACTCAATTTCCACTTTCGGTAATGTTAAATATAAGTAGTATTTTGATTTTTAACTCTAGTTTATTTGGTAATTTGTTATTAGAAATACTAAATTTACCGAAATTATGATATTTCAGGAAATTTTCGTTTGTTAGTGAGTTGGGTTATTGAAAACCAATTATGTGAGAGTAAATTTCGTGGATAAGGTTATCATTGTTACTCAGAGAGAAAGCGGTATTTATTTTTTACTTTAGTTAATTTGGTAATTTAAAAGAAATTCTTTTGATAATTTTAATATTATTATACTATAAAGAATCTTTATTTCAACACGTTTTTTATTTTATTTAAATTACTCAACTTATTTAATATTTATGATATTCATCAAATATACTAAATTTCTCAAAAGTACTTTCTTTCTCATCACAATCTCAATTCTATATTTCATGCAGTTCCACTAAAAAGATATATTATATTTAAAAAATATAAACCTCAATTTTACTATATCAAATTATTTATATTATTTACTGTTTGTTTTTGAATTTTCAGCATTATATTACATAAATTATTAGTTTATTAAATAATTTAAGAAATTTGTATTTTGTTTTCTTTTCTTTTTATTAGTTCGTTCCACTTGAAGAATATTTTTTTATTACATCATTTTTCATTTGTCTCTTTCAATGATTTAATTCATTCAACATCTACAAATTTCACTCAGAATTCTCTATGTTTTAATTATTATAAAACTTTAATTATATGTAATTGATTATATTTTTATAATTATTTAATATTATGTATATTTTATTTTAATTTTATGTAAATTTACTCCTTAATATTTCATGGGAAGAAAGAAATATATGTTATTTTATCATTGAATCCTTACTAATATCATATTATTTACTATTTACTGTTATTTATATTTATCTTATAAAAAAGATCTAATTAATATTTAAAATAATATAAGAATATATATATATATATATATATATATATATATATATATATATATATATATATATAACATGTAAATGCAGTAAGTTAATCAATTATTAGTTTCACATGTTACAAAATTTGTTCATAGATATACAGTAAAAAATAAATTAACATAAACTCGTAAACTTGAAAGTTAAGCTTTAAAAATAAATTAAATCAAATAAATTGTGTTATTTCTTTTTGTAACAACTAAACCATCACACTTAAATCTTAAAGCATTAGAATTTACACCAAAAATACAAAGAAGAAAGAGAAAATAAAATAAACAGTAGCATTATTGATATGAAAATTTTCAAAAATATTTACATGAATATTCACTAAGAAATTGTTAATTATAATTAGATACAATTTATCGACAATAGAAAAAATTTGTCAATAATTTAAGTTTACTGATAGATTATATCGATAATAAAAAAATTTATTGATAAAATGCAAAATTCATTAATAATTATCCATGATAATTTTTTTTAATAATTATCAATAATAATAAATCAATCAGTAATTATTGATAAATTCTAATCGTAGATAAAATCTGTTAATAAATGTTATAATTTAGTTCTTTTTTTTTTCTTCTACTTTTTGTTCTTTCTTTTGCTTGTGAGTCTCTATATTATCGTCATTGCCAAGAACTTTGGTATCTCTCCCACTTTTTCTTCCTTCTCTTCTTATTCTGGTCAAACACCTTTTAATATAAAAAGAAATATATATATATATATATATATATATATATATATATATATATATATATATATATATATATATATATATATATATATAT
>Ga0214542_1001781_pt1 | contig 44593 bp, 15 predicted proteins | sample CNSS1metaG_FD_160096 | JGI IMG/M metagenome (GOLD analysis project Ga0214542, IMG submission 160096) | Root nodule microbial communities from cowpea collected in UCLA plant growth center, Los Angeles, California, USA - CNSS1 | ecosystem: Host-associated > Plants > Roots > Nodule | place: USA... | reverse complement strand
GGGGGGGGAGGGATGTTTACACTATTAGATGAACTTATGAAAACTTGTTGAATAGTCAATAAGGGAATGATACTAATTTCTTTAGACTATTTTGGAAAGTTAAGGCATTGTCATCGATACAACATTTATCTTGGAGGGTAATTATGGAGAGAGTGACAATTAAACAAAACTTGAGATGCAGGAGAATCTTACTAGGCAACGACATTCATGTGATGTGCGGTGAGGTGAATTAAACATGTCATCTATTTTTTTTTCTTATAAGTTTGCAACTATAGTGTTGAACATGTGTAATAGATGGATTGGAACAATTTTAATACAATATATACAAGCGCTAAATCACTTTAAACAATTTAGTAATTTATAGCTCATTGTCAAAGGTAATATCATTTGAAAAAGTATGTAGATAACAATCATTTGGGATATGACCTAAAAGACTTTTTTTGTCAAAAGTCACAATGAAGATGTAAGAAGTAGTAAAATGTAGAGAATTATACTAAATTTACAAAAGAATGGTAAGAATGTTTGAGTACTATTGGAGAAATAGAGGCAATAAGACTAGAGATGGATAAAATGGGAATGTAGGATAGACACACATTTAAAAAAGCTCTACTATGTTTTGTAAGTAAGGGATTAATACACTGAAATAACGTGATGATACATAAAATTGTATAAAGTATTTACAATATTAAATGAAGTGTATGTTAAATAAAGGTTAATAGACAATAAATTTTGTTATTCTTTCAAAGTTTTGTTATAATTTACACGAGTGCACTATTTTTTATAAATGTAGATTTGTGACTACTTTCTACTGGTATTTAATAATGTAACTTTGTACATAAGTTAAGATACATGATATATTATACTTTATTTCTTGTCTTTTAAAAAAATATATTTAAGGACTTTTTTATTTGATTCTCATAATACTCTTGTATCCACGTTTGGTAATCTCCTATTATATTGATCCTTAGATAGGTTAACAAAAGAATTCTTCGAAAATCCTTCGTAATAACAACAAAAATCTCATTTTCATTCTTTCATTTTTATTAGTAAATCATTCGTTTAAAATTCAAAACTCTTTTTGTTTTTGTGTGCAATTCTCATAAAACTTATGAGCTTCTTCCTTATTTAGAAAATTTTTTCTGGCAAAAGGTTCTAAAATATTTTTGATAACATTTCCATTTCACCTTCACTAAAGTCCAATATTTTTTTCTCAATCCGAGTACAAACTTTATTCTTTGACAATTTAATGAGACCTTTCGTTGGCATCTTTACTCAAAATCAAATGCTCCGTTTCCAAAATGATCACACGGTTTATCATCGGGAATATGGTCCAAATCAATGACATTTGTGACTCTCAATCTAGATTAAAAACAAATTAGAGGTTCGAAAATTCATAAAAAAAGTTATGCTTAAAACGTAGAGAATATAACACAATAAAAATAGGATATATAAATAGAAAAAGAGATTGAGAAGAAAATGAAACAACTTTGTAAGTCTAGAAAATTGGAAACGATTTTAATAGATTTCCTAAATCTATATATTAAATATATAAGATGGGTTGATGTTGATTTATAACTCTTCGTAAATGGTATTACGTTCGGGTTACCACACATTAATAGTACCATTGTTCTGAATCTTAGAAAAGGCAAGGTATTTGGATCTTCTAAAAATAGTAGTGTTTTAAAGGAGAGTTGAATAGAAAAAGAATAATAAAACGATTAGATGTCATAAATAACATCACATCTTATAATTCACAATACAAATGTTGTGACATATTTTAACGGTCAAAACTTAAATCCCATCCACTTAACGGAGTTTGATGATTAAGTATTGTGATTATTTATTTGAAAAAAGATTTTAGACGGAAGATGTAAAATTAGAATGCAGCATGTTGGTGACGTCACCAAAATTTATCCAAAGAATGAAAGGCTTTTTATGGGAAAATTGAGCTAAAAAAAGGTTAGCAGTTGCGGCGTGCGAGTGCAGTGTGTGCGGTGCCTGCCAGCTGCGAAACCCCTCCCAAATCTCTTCCTTCTTCCTCTTTTCCTCTTCTCAATCTCTGCACTTTTCTCAATACAGGTTTCTCTCAATTCAAATTCCCTTTCTTCTCTTCCTCATCGCATCGCTTTTCATTTCTATTCCAACTACCTCACCCTTCTTCATCTGCCTCAGATTTCCCTCTCCTTCACGCCCCTTCGTTTCTTAGGGTTTCACGCTTTCGTAATTCCTTTTTATCGGAAACCAGACGTGTAGGTTTATCATCGCTGGGATAACTAAATATTGGGCTTAGGCCCAAATTTCGATCTGTGCCCGCTCCCCCCCTTTTAATTTTGTGTCCCGGTTGAATATTCTGATCTGCTTGCTTTTCGGTTTTGGATTGAAGTTGCGATTTTTATTTTGCCGGGCTTTGATGAATTAAATGTTGTGCGTAATTGAGTTGATGTCACCGTTGCAGGACGATGATTAAACTGTTTAAAGTCAAGGAGAAGCAGAGAGAACAAGCAGAGAATGCAAGCGGAGGACCACCTGTTAAGAAGCAATCAGCTGGGGAGTTGCGTCTTCACAAAGGTTAACCTCTATGATTTCTGTTTTGTAAATGGCAAAACTCGTGTGCTTGGCCCAAAGCTTTATGTGCACAAGTTAATTCGATCATGCATGTCCTACCCAAAATTGATGCGTCAAAAGAGTTTATATAGCTTTTAATTACCAGAGCAGGGGCTTCTGTGGCCTTGAGGGCATGCACGAGGAAGGATGTGTTGAAAGGAGTTTGTCGATTCACTTAGTCTGAACTGATCTATTGATTGTAGGAATAGAATGTTTGATATTTTCTGATCTAGGATTTTTTTTTTCATCACAAAGGATAGAAAAACTCAACAATATATAAGTGTGTTGCTTTTTTTTTTTTTTTTTTTTAATTTGAGTGACTTTGTACTGAAGAAAAAAGGTTTTTACTTTTTTAAGTGAACATAGTGAATATCTATCGCATAATTTGTATGTTATGATGTCTGAAGCTTGTTTTGGAAGATGAGTTGCTTGCCACTTTGTTCGTGCTTTTGGCTTAGTGATTTAGAAGATCTACATTATTGGCTAATTTACTTTCTTTATGTAAGTGGTTTTATTTGTTTTTAGGAATTATGTTGTATAAAAACTTTAGTTTTGTTCTAATAGTCTAATACATGCATTTGTCAAGATTGCATAAATTTATTTTGTTTTTAGGCATCATGCAGTGTTTACTTCATTTTTTGTGTGAGAATATCTTGCGTGCATTTGTCAGGATTAGGTATTGCTTTAATTCTCAAGTAAGAATTGCACAAACTTTGAGGGAAACGGCAATTAGAGACTTTTAAGGGATCTAAGTACAAGTAACTTTTTTGATTTGTTAGAAACTGTGGGTTGGAAAGTGAAACTGTCATACTGCAATCGTTTCTCATCAATTTCTTTAGCTTCTGGTAGCTGTCATGCTTGGAGTACAGTGTATTTTGGATTTTATGTGAATTGACTGGGGAAAAAATCATCTGGTGATTGTTTGTGCTGTTGTTCGGTGGTTATATCACTTCCATCTGTATTCATGGAAGCTTTTTTAGTTTTGAATTTATTATTGATTTTTCTGGGAAGATCATTTATTTTCTACATGTGGTAAGCTGAAATTTAATCTGGCTATTTTCTGCTTTAACATACTCCGATTTCTGTGTACTCTCCCATGGTGTGTGGTGAAGTTGTAAACTGATATATCTCTTATCTCTTAAAATGAGTATCTGTTCAGTAGACATATATGATATTGTTTTTTGGTTTTAAATGGTTTGGTTTCATACAAAAAAGACCTTTGGGAAGTTCAGGTAGCACGAGTTGGCTGTATGGTTTTTATTCCTATGAAAATGGGGAGAGGGAGACCAAGAAAGAATTGTTGGTAGGTTTCTCATGGTAAAAATACTCTGAGATCTGGTATATAACCAGACAATATGTCATTCATGTAGCTAATGGTGCTAACCTTACCAAGTGGGATAAGGCTTTTGTTGTTATTACTGATCTTGTTTTGAGATTACTTGAGGCTGTGGTTTCTGCCATCTTATTCTGTTATACGAGCTTTTGGTTACATTGGTGTGGACTTCTTGCAGACATAAGTGAGTTGAATCTGCCAACATCTTGTATCATACGATTTCCCAATGGCAAAGATGACCTGATGAACTTTGAAGTTTCAATCCAACCTGATGATGGATATTACATGTACGGAACTTCCCAAATTATCTGCCCATCTCTTTTCTGTTTAATTTGGAGAATTGGATGTACCTACTCATGTCCTTTCGTTGTATACTTTTTAGTTTTTTTGAAATGCTTGAAAATAATGTATAATCTCGTTGGATTTACATCCCCCTTCTCCACCCCATAAGTACAAGGAAAATGAACTGAGAACTTCCTTTTCTCCTCTATTTTTTGTTTGTTCATTACAGGGGTGGCACATTTTTGTTTACTTTCCAAGTGTCTCCCATCTATCCACACGAGGCACCAAAGGTTAAGTGCAAGACAAAGGTAGGAATTATGAAGCCATGATTATCTTTGGTATTATATAGTCATGCTTTATTTGTGTAGAAACTTACGTGTTTAATCTTGCTTGTGACATATTTTCATTTTCCTTGTCTGTTCAAAACTCATAATTTAATTTGTCATGCCATACACGTAGGTCTACCATCCAAATATAGACTTGGAAGGAAATGTTTGCCTTAACATCCTGCGAGAAGATTGGAAACCTGTTCTCAATATAAACACAGTTATCTACGGATTGTATCATCTTTTCACGGTATGACTCTGGTTTTAGCCAATTTTTGTTACTATCCTTGGAACTTTTACATTATAATCTCTGAATTATCGTTGCAGGAACCAAATTATGAGGATCCGCTGAATCATGAAGCTGCTGCGGTCTTGAGAGAGAACCCGAAATTGTTTGAGTCTAATGTGAGGAGGGCTATGGCTGGTGGGTATGTGGGACAAACCTATTTCACTCGTTGTATGTAATCTTTGCTCCCTAACTTAAATTCCGCAGTTGGAATATTATATCATTGCTTAAAAGGTCCATGGTTTGTAAAATTTACTTGCGAAAATTTCATTTTCTTTCAAAACGCTTGCTGTTATTTGTCCTGGTGGAGCAAGATGATAAGCCCGAACAAGACCAAGCATAAGAAAGCCAAGCAATTCGTTACTGTAACTTTTTGTGCTTGCTTTTGTAATGTGACTTGATATTTAAAGTGGACCAAACAAAAATGGATTCAGTGGTCAAATATATATATATACTCTCTGCTTGCTCCCATTGCAATTGGCATGACTATTTACTTGTTCTTTGACTGTTCGTTTTAGTTACTCTTACTGCGTTTCCATCAAATGCAACATTGATTAAACGTCATACAGCAGTGGGTTTGTGGGCTTAGTCTGAGATCACTACCATGTTATTACAAGGGTCACCCATTGTTGGGAACAAAGGCATACAATTTTTCATAAAAAAATATAGGTAAAGAAAATAAGAAGCTAAACTGAACCGTGCACATCTTGTGAGTTACAAATTGCTTTTTCAATTAATTTATAGAGAAAATTTTTCATCTAATTTCCCCCAAAGATAAGAAATATGAATTAATGGTTTTAATGTACGAGAGAAGAGTAATTAATTTTACATGCTCGTTTTCAGCAGTGTGGTTCAGTACCACGACTCTATTCGAGGTTTGAATGATGGGATCACAAGTATGTTACTCTACTTCCCCAAACTAATTTGTTACCACAGCCCTTTTTCCCCTTTCTCCATCTGGCATCGATCTCTCCCTCTTCCATCTTTTTCTTAGTAAGATGTGCGTTTTTCTCTCCTCCACATATGCAGTCGAAACTTTGAAGATGAAATGAAATTTACATATATTTATATTTTATAATTTAGTCATATTTATAGTTAGTTTTAGACTTTAACACACTTTACATCGAAATCTGAACATCTCGATTAAGGGATTATGGGAGAATCTGATATCGAACCGATTTAAAGGACATTGTTTAGGCTTCAAGCATTCATGGTTAATGGAAGTTTGAGCTCGGAGGGTTGTAATCTGTATATGGGTTCCCTACCGAAAGGTTACAAATTGGAGTCTAAGGGTTGTGGTATGTATGTCAGTCCTCTACAGATATGGAGTGTAGTAGTAGTAGAAATGTCTCATTACCCACCGAATATGGTATGAGTCTTTGGGCTAGGTCCGCATATGGGGTGAGTTGTTGGGCTAGGAATGACAGGCCCGAGTGCCATCCTTGGATGAAACACTTTGCAGGTGTCATCTAGTTTCTTTTCTTGGTATCCTTGGATCGGTTTTTTCATGCAACTCATCAATACTTAGAGCACTGAAATCATTGGATTCTTCTATTGCACAAACAACGTAATTAAATTTGGTCGTCAATGATTGTTGTATCTTACTAACCACTATACTTTGTTCTGTTATCGAACCATTGGACTTCATCTTATTCACCACTGCCAAGGTTCATCCAAGGAAGTTGTATATATTTTCACTCTCTTTCATAGTGAGCAACTTGACCTCCCTTTTTTTTTTTTCGTGGATCCTAAATGATTGGTTGCACAAGCTTTTCGAAGGTTGACATTTTCTCTCTTTTATGGAAGCATCACTCATGCATATGTGGAACTCACTCTTATTTTTCCCATGAAAATGTAGGACTTTCTTAATAAAATATCATGCAATTAATACTGTAGCGTGATTTAGTTTGAATATTGATGACACTTAGTTTAATAATTTTTTTAAATTGAACTTGATATTTTTAAATACAAATCTATCGAGATTTTTTCGTTCTCATTTTTGGTTGGAAAATCAAACTATTTCCGGGTATAAAAGTTGATTGTTTGAGAGGTTCTTGAAATAGAAATATTTTTTTTGAAAACATTGGGTTGCAAGTTAACTTCTGAAATGCTTCAGGACCAAAGTTGAATATAAAATTCCATTAATATTCAATCATCTATATTATGTCTTTTGTATTCAATCATTACTCCGCACATTTCCCAATAATGGAGTGTTGGTTAATTATTTAGATTATTTTGAGCAAGGTAAGGGAATAACTATTGAATAGAGTTTACAAGAATAACAGAAAGGTGAAGAATGTATCCACTGTATACACAACTTTCTTCATGAAAAACAGTGTTTACATCATGGACACAAATCCATGACTCAAATTTGACCATACATAAAATTAACAAAAATAGTTTGAATAATATTTTTTTTTCATTTCTTGTATAAGATATAATTCTAAAAGATCTAGCACATTTTTTTTTTTCAATTTTCTCGTGTGAAAGTGTAAATGTACTTCAAAGTTACAAAAAAAAAAAAAATTAAATAATTGACAATTACCGGTGATAATTCTTAGGAAATCGAAATTGAATCGATTATTTGATGTTTGTAATGTAGGATTTGAATTTAAAGCTTTAGGTTATTACAATGTTTAAAGTAAGGTAGGCATGAATTAACTTTTAGTCTATCTAAAATCCAATAAAAGTTAGGATAACAAATAGACCCGTCCTCTTAACATTTTTCAAATTCGATCTTATTTGGCTGAAACATTTTCGCATTTACAGAATATATTATGGATAATATCCATTTTTTTTAATTTGATATGAAGACAGAGTTAAAAATTTCTCATATTGGATAATATAAAATATTCACATAGTCCATTTGTCAATCAATTATAATTGTTGTGTAAATTTTAATACTGTAATTTCATATAATTGACAATAACTTATAGTGACAACTACTCTATAAATTTCACATGTGTTATATGTTTTGGGTAATTAAATATGCTCTCTTCAACAATATACCATCAAAGTTTAAAGAGTGAGGGTTTGAAATGAAAAATCACATTCTCATAATAGTGACAATGGTTGAAGGTTAGTCTTTAATCATTTTTTCGTGTTAGTTTTATCATTTGTTCTAGAGCAAGTTAAATATCTTTGTCTTGTTTTTTTTTTGAATATGTTGAGGTTATCCTTCTAGATTCTTTAGTTGTGTTTTGTGTTTTGGCTGTGTTTGATATCAAACATAATATTATCGGCGTTGGAAATGTCACGATTGATGAGGTGACACTAACCCACTGTTGGGCTTGCTTTGAAGTTATGGGTACAAAAGATCTCAGAGCATCCATTGCGACCTTTCGAGGCTTTGCCATAATGGCTATAGGAATCGAGATTTGTTTTTGTTTTGTGTACTTATGTAATGCAAAACATTGTCACTTTTGCTTATGACAATTGACACATTTCTTCGATAGTGGACGTCCTCATTATTTCGAGGTTGAAGATGAATTAAAAATGCATATTTTATTTTGTTAAAAGTAATGAGGAGTATATAAATTTATTTTATATCTATATCTTAATGTAGAATATTTTATGGTGTGATGGTTAAGTAATACCTTATATTTGAATTACTGTATGATTTCATCAAGGATTGACATATGATTGTTCATTCTAAATCTTTTGATAAAAGAACTCCTTCCTATAAAAGAAGAAATTGGTTGAGAACTGTACTATAAGGTGTTGTACGTACTATAAGTTTTTGTTGTACATAATATATGTTTTTGTAGGTACTATAATTTTTTTTACGTACTATATAAGTTTTTGTACTTAATATATGTTTTGATACGAAACCAATAATAAAGTATAAAACCATATGATTTGACACAATGAAGCTTTAAACTCGTTTATTTACTGCATCATAAGAAGATGATGATATAAATTATTTAAATTATATGTTGTATTATTAATTTATATATGTGAACATTATTATTTATTTTGGTTGCATTATAAATAATGTTGATGCAATTTTTTTTTAAATGTTTGAATGTGGATATATTTTTAATGGATTAAATAGTGGTCATAACATATCTTATTGATTAATTTTTATAATCACATAATAAACATTAATTAATTATAATTAATTATGTGATGTAATGAATTTTTACCAACCAGAATATTTTTACATATATGATTAATTAGGATGAAATATTGAATTATATTTCTCAAATTGCCCACACATAAATTGAGAAGAGGAACATAGTCTAATAGTTTGATCATCTGGTTATATGAGTCCAATTGATCAAGACTTTAGCCCACAAACAAGTTTTATTTCACTAAATTCATTCATTAAGACGCGTGTATACATCGGTAAAACATACTAGTATAATAGTGTTTTATCATTTGCTGATGTAGGTCTAATTGAGTAAGACTCTAGCCCACAAACAAGTTTTGTGTCACTAGATTCATTCATTAAGTTAGGCTTTAGCCCATAGAAGTCTTATGTCACTAGATTCATTAATTAAAACATGTGTTTACATAGGTAAAACATAATAGTATACTAATATTATCTTTTGCTAATGTGAGTCTAATTGAGTAAGACTTTAGCCCACATGCAAGTTTTATGTCACTAAATCCATTCATCAAGATATGTTTGCATCCATAAAAAACAATAATTTTATCATTTGGTTATGTAAGTCTAATTGAGTTTGCCTTTGACCCACAAGAAGTTTTATGACAATAGATTAATTAAGATATGTTTTCATTGACAAAATATTATTTTGTTATAGTGCCAAATTATGACAATGAGCATGTATTTTTAAAATTTTGCATTTTTTCAATCTGTGAATATTTCTAATATCCATTACGGTGTTCCCAAACTAAAAAAAGTAATAATTATAAGTTTGGAAAGGAGAAAATCTTCTCCATTTTGGTTGGATGGACATTGATTATGTTATTAGAAAATTAGGATGATCGTAATTACTAAGACCAAACCCTCCAGATGTTGTTAATCTCTATGACAAGTGGGAAAGGTTAAATTGACCTTAACAAAGACCAACTTTTCTGTTGGTATTTCGGGTGGGTTCGGTTGATTAGCATGACAATGTGAGAGATTTGCTAAAGGTTATTGATGAACAATTCATCACATTTGATAAATCTCTTACCAACATTATTATCATGTATTTTTCATCCTTAAATTTCATCGGGACTAAGAAAGTACTTGATCAATCATGCGTCTAGGGACATTGTGGCTCAACTAAGGCCTTATAGGTTACCATATCTGATTTCCTCCTACTACATTATATTTTGTATATTTTGCCTCATCAATATGCTCCCTTTACAATTGCTTATAACACACATAAGGATAAGTGATCTATTAATGAATTAATGATCATGTGTGTTCAAGGAGATGAAAGATTGGTAATGGAGGAAGGTCAAATGGTGAACTTGACTACTTCTCTTAAGAATAAAAGTAGCTCAAACAACTTAGTTTCCATAAAGCAGAAGCAAGACAGACTATCTTGAGGAAAGAGGGTAGTTTTCAAATCTTCTAGATAATCATTGCACCATTCATAGCCATCAAGAAAACTGTCCTCTTCCTTCAAGATGGTCACTAGAAATAATTTTTTTTGTTTTGTTTTCGAGCTTTACTTAATTGTATCTTTTAAATTAATATATATGAATTAATCATTGTTATATAAGTTTTTTTTATATGTTATGTATAAATGTTTACAACAACAAAAATGATATCTAACATATAAATAATATCATTTTCAATTAAAAAATATGCTTTCACATGTAGTTTGTGTAAAAAGTGCTGTGGATTGAATTAATATAGCGTGTCCATTTTTTATATTAATTGTCAACGTCTAAATATTCAAAATAATAATTAATGTAAAAACACTGATTTTTTTCGCAGCATTATGATGTCTATAACATGAGCATACGAATTTATGTTATGAATTTAAATATTGAAAATTAAATATTTACATACCCAAATGTTTAATCATGTTTCGTCACTAAATTAGTCTCAACAATTTTAAAGTTATAAAAATTTGTTAAGAAGAGAAATTTAAATCTAATTTAATTGAATAAAGTTGGCTTATAAGGTAAAATTTGCATTCACTTATATATTATAAATTCGTCTTACAACTAGTTCTGATGATACATGCTAAGTACATATTGAGCGTGAAAGTAGATTTTAATGGATGGTCCAATAGCGGTTTGATAGCAAATGAAATGACACAGTAGACCTAACCAATAACAAATCTTGCTAAGATAAACGCAAACATATGGTTCTGATGATACATTTTAAGAAGTGGACTTTATGTTAGGAATTCAAGTGTGAGTCTAAATTCCACATTGACTAGAAATGAGAAAGTAGAATACTATATAAGGATAAAGACCCATAAACTCATTGTCTTAAGATTTTGGGTTGAGAGTGATGTCAATGTCTTATATGATTGAGTTCAAATCTCATTGGTGTTGTATCTCCTCAGTGAAATCCCCTCTGTAAAACCTAACACTTTAAACCTAATTCAACCATACAAACCTATATACTCGTTTTATCATTAGTTAATGTGAAATTTCTAACAAAATTAGAGGTTAAATACGGACAATAGCTAATTACAACTAAAATTGACATTTTTTTTTTGTAATGGATCACATGCATTGCTATGAGCTATACAATCATATTCATGGAATATAACTTATTCGAATTTATAAGAATGTGTGTCAGAAAAAGAACCTGTAGATTTTCTATGTTAAATGTATACAATGATGCAACATATTGGGTTCCGAAGACTTATAAACAATTTACTGTGCACAATCATTTCGATCGTTTGACTATAAATCTCCATTAGGTGGTGATTGAATATAATTTTGAAGACGTAGTTATTCGAAAAGTTAAAAGAGAGTTTCTTTCTTGCAATAGAACCTTTTGTAGTAAATATTCTTGTCTAATTTTTACCACTTTTGTTTACAACCCTAATTAATACACTTCTCTTATATAGCTGATTAGCATTTGACTTCATCACATATTCCCTAATTGAGAAAGATACAACAATTAAAATTAAAATAGTAGATTGAATGATAAGATAAGCTTCATATAATTAGATAATATCCATATTGCTTTGCAGTTTTATTAGTTCAAACAGTTGAAAAAATGAATTATTGTTATGTATAATGAGTAAAGAATTTTGATAATAGTATTATATAAAAAATCTATTTTCTTTATAATAATTTCATGTAGGTGTTGAAAGAGTGAACTAATGTGGGAGAGACTTACCCTTAAAAGGAAGTTTATTGGTTAGAATTTAAGTATGAGATTAAATCTCACATGAGAATGAGAAAGTTGATTAACTTATAAAATAGAAGACTCATCAATTTTATATGAATTAGATTGAGGTCTTATTATTATTATGTTTCTCTAATAAATCTTTCTTATTAGTATTATGCTATAATGCATGAATACGATACGTGTATCAGATACGACACGTATCCGATACGTCAATACGTTTATTTTGAAAATAATAGGACATGATATGTGATAGATACGCGATATATGAATATTGAAAAGTGTGTACAATAATTCTTAAAAACATAATAAATATATGATTGTTATTGTGTTAATCCAAATTAAAACTATATGTACTAAAGTTATCAACATAAAAAATATAAATTATTTTCATCATAGAAGTACCACTATAAGAAAACTCTTAAATAATGACCCATTTTAGTAACCAAAAATATGTTAGAGACCAATTTTTTAATTAGAGACCAATTTATAAACTAATTATTTTGGTAGCCGAAACCTTGGTAGCTAATGTTATTGACTAATTTAGAAACCAATTATTTTGGTAGTCAAAATCTTGGTAGCTAATGTTACTGATCAATTTAGAAATCAATTCATAATAAAAATTATTTTTATTATAATTATAATTTTTTGGAACCATTTTAGTTTCCAATACTTTTTAATTTTTTAATTGATACTTAAATTGGTCATTATATAGTGACTAATTATTTTTTTTACTAAAATTGATCATTATTCAAAGATTTTCTTGTACCGTACTACGACTTTGTAAATTAGATACTTAATTGATAAGTATTGATAAAGTATCCTAAAATATTGGATACGTAATCCAAGTTGAAGTATCGGTGCATCATAGGTATTATATTTCTCTAATAAATCTTTCTCAAAATACCTATCTAACATTTTATGTATATGGTATTTATACATTTCATGCATTTTTCATAATGAGAAGGAAGAACACTTAATTTGACCGGTGGGTGGTGAGTAAATATCTCAACAAGATATCAAACAAAGTAAATGAAAGTTGTAGATGGAAAAGAAGTGAAAGAGGTATCGGGATAAACATGACAATTTTTTAATTTGTTAACTTGATTGATTAGTTTACTCAAAGTTAAGATCACACTCACAAACAACTAAAGTCCAAAAGCATATGACACAAGGAATCTCATCTCTGCCACGCGCATCTTCTTTGGCATACCCTTTCCATTCTAAGAAATTTAAAACAAGCACGAAAGAACCTCCCTTGTCTTATTCTCCTTCTTCACCCTGCTTCTATTGTCTTTCTCTTCATTATCCTTAATTTGTCAACACATTGTGCCACTAACTATATCTTTACTTTAATACATTTAACCCTGCTAAACTATAAGAGGTATGCATATCTGGGCTCATCAACTCTCCACTTATCTTATTTCCCTTAAATTAACCATGTCTATGTCTTCTATACCTAACAATAATAATCCTAGCTTTCCCCCTTAAATTGAAAAATTGCCAAAACATTTACTTTTAACTTGAAAATGACCTATGTAATGTGTGGCTGCAAAATCTGTTCAAAATATCAGTAGTCAACTGTTACTTATACTATACCTCTGTATGCATATGTATCATTACACTCTCTGGTTCGGAGCTTTTGCCTCTTAGAAATGGAAAAAAAAATGGCAAAACAATTGCTTTTGGCTTGAAAATGATATGTGCACTGTGTGTCAGGAAAATGTATACTGAAATCAATCCTAATCAGTGTTCCTTTTGACACCTTTGACATATTCTCCTCTCTCATTTTCTACCTTTCTTCATGTGGTGCATTGAACCCGGTCTGTGTAGAACAGAAAAAGGAACCTTCACCATAATAGGCAAGTTTTCGTACGTATTGTATAAACCCTCTTCAAAAAACTGCAAGTTTGTTTATACACGAATCCATTTCAACTTCGTTCATTCACGTTGGAATATCTCAAAGATTTCATGAAATTGTCCAGGAGAAGGCTTATAGACACCTGGTAGATAGATTGCTGATACCCATTATCGATAACCAAGTAAGGAGATAACCCATTACGATCCAAACCCAAAAGGAAAAGTATAAATATAAGATTAACGTGTAACACATGTATTAGTATATATATTTAATATACTTGCAACTTTTACCTTTTAATTACTTACTGTCTTGAACATAATATTTTAAGCATCATGCTAAGTTACTCTTGTCTCAATACTTAATACTTAAGAAAAGCATGCATAACTAAAACTTTCAAATCAAAAATTAAGAAAATGAAAATGTCATTCATATCTAAATATAATCACACTTCAAGTCTCAAAAGGAAAATGTACAATGCAAGGTTAACACATAGCAATGGTATTAATTCATTAATACAAATTTGATTAAATATGTTTTTAGTCTTTGAATTCTTAATGTAAAATTAGAATTCGTCTAATTTCGAAACTTTAATACATTTTAGTTCTAAACTTTAAAAATAAATAGATATAGTCATTTTAACCTAATTATGTTAAAATTTTCTGACTTGTCAATTGCGTATGTAACATATTTACATTTGTGTTATTTATTTCATTTGATACGTGTTCACTTCAATGTTAGCTGAAAAATGTATTTCACATGTAAAAAAAACTTAATTGAATTAAAAAAAATTATATCTATTCATTTTTAAATTTTAAGAACCAAAATATATCAAAATTTTGATTAGAGACAAATTCTAATTTAACATTTAGGAATTAAAAACATATTTAACTTATACAAATTTAGTAATTACAATTACAATACTCAGTATGAGTGTCACGAGTGTCTCTCCATTCAATCCTAAAGAGTTAGATTACAAAATGTTGAATAAGTACAATGAATTAGAATACAATAATGTCTTGCAGTTATATGTACATTATATTTATTAATTGTGTTGGAAATAGAAAAATTATTTCTTCCCGGAAGATCTAATACACAAATACTTAATAAAATATTATTATTAAAAATTGTAATTTTACATTTTTTATATAATTTGTTCGACAAAATCTACAATGTAATATGATTAATTCAAAATCCAATGTGGAATAATTTATAATTAGTTAACTGTCTAAAAATTTACACTAACCATCCGAATTAAACTGAGACTTAAGACTTTGCATTATACTTTCAACAAAGAACGTTGGAATAGGTTCAAGCATTATTGGATATTACAGAAAGCAAATACAATAATTGTAAAACATTGTTCTTTGCTCATCATATTTGTGTGATGCAAAATTGCAGTATCCTAAAAAAACTCTTTATTTATGATGTATTTTTATTTTATTAATTAATTTTTATTTGTCTAGGCATGGTGGTTGGAAGAAGTTATAGGGTTGAAGGCTTCTCAAATTTGAACACGCAATAGAGTGTGAATCAATTACGAGCTTACGCGTGGGAATTTTGGATGGAATAAGTGGTCAATGCAAGTCCACAGGGGACAAAGATAATGACACACATTTTATGTCTTTAGATACATCTACCACACTCTCCAGGCTCTCAATTCCCTCTCCTAAATTTTTTTCTTTAATAAAATTTCTTTATTTTTTAAATAATTTTTGTAACATTTTTTTTATTATTGGGTTAAATTTATTACTTCATCACTCTTTACTTACTTTATAGTTTTTATTATATTTTAATCAATAAACTCCCCCATTTCAACATTTACTATTCATTGTTGTAGAAGTAAGACTTTTTAATTATGTTATGGATACTGGTTAATCTTTTAAAATAGACGGTGAGTCTTTGTGAAAAAAAAAAAAATCAAATTTAAGCATATAAAAAAATTTAAGACTATAAGATTGTATATGCTTGTTTTAATAAAAAAAGTTTTTATAAAAATTATTAAGTTTTCAATAAAAAATGTTGCTTTGACCTTAATATGGTGTGAGGTCCGTTAATTGCTAATGTGCTTAGCAAAAAGTTAAGTAATTGTCCCAAGTAACATATGCTAGTGTCTGTAGGATAATGCCAAGTATATATACCCAAAATTCTTTTTTAAATCCTTAAAATAAATATTATTGATCTATTTACAAATAAATTTTAAGAATGAAAATATTTATTTCATGTTTTAGAGGGATTAATTTTTTTTTTCAGTAAAACAAAAAATGATTCACTATTTTTGTAGAAACTTTAACAAAATTTAAATTTTGTGAGAATAAAAAACTATAAGAACCAAAAAGTAAAACTCTTACAGAAATTAAAGACATTTAAACTTGATAAAGAATAGTAAGGCAGACCATGAAGTCTGGAAATTTATATTAATAGAGGAAATATCTAAAATTTAATATACAAAGAACACAAGAAAAATCTCTCAAGAAACATCTCAAAGCTCTGAAATTCAGTTATTTAAAATTGTAGGATATTAGAGCCTTTTGTTTTATTCATTATATATTTTGATGGACGTATGTTTGTCTCAATTTAAAGGATAAAAACATTATAAATATAGGTTATGAATTTAACTTCCTCCACTAATATTTAAAAGATATAATATTAGTTCAATTCCTTCTATTAACAAAAATACTAATAATTAATATTTATCAATAAAAAAAAATACTAATTAACAAGCCTCCCAACTACAAAGTAAGATTTGGTAGTTTGGATCGTAGCATTATTAGAAGAAATTATATAAGAAGTTGATTAGAACCTAAAAAATGGATGTTGAAAAAAGGTTATGGAGATAGGAAAAGAAGAGAATATGAGAAGTTTCCACATTTCTCGCAAGTTGAGTTGAATTCCACTATCTAGGTATAGCTTTAACTAGTAAGTAGTTCACCCACATCACAACATGTAGTTAGGATAGTGATAGAGAAAACTTACACAAGGTAGGACAGACAAAGAACACATGCTTTCATTTCTTGTCCAGCATTCACAATTTCAAATATTCTATAAAAGGTTGACTGGATTGTGACCACACCTTATTCCTTTTTTTTTTCTTTTTTTTATAAGTATTCACACATTCTTTTTTTTTTTATAAAATTAATTTTAAAAATTGGGAAGATTAAATGTACAATTAAATGTTAAGAAGAAGGAAAATGAACTTTTGTTGGAAGTATGACTTTAAGTATATTTAAATGTAGTATTACCAGAGGTTAGATTTGAAGAAAATATAACTTTTAATTTAAAATAAATTAGTTGTAATTATGACCTAATTATATTACTTTCATAATTATTTTTTCATCATAACTAATTTATATAAATTTGATTTGATGGAATTGCGTGCTAATTTTAGATTTGAATCTAGTTCAATGAATTTAGTCTGGAAACAAAATGCTCTTTTCACGTGTAAAAAGCTCAGAATATTCAGAAAAAAAAAAATATCACTGTATCCTGGTGATATTATAAAATTGTAATTAAAAATTCAAGCCAAACTAGCATAAGAACCTTTCGGAATAAAATTTTGAAGTTAAGTAATTAATATTGAATTTAAGCATGTTTATAAAATTTAAAAATATCAAAAAATTATATCTATGAAGTATTTTCTTATACTTATATAATGATGATTTCTTTTATTTCTTTCTAGGTCATCAATCTTTTATGAGATATATTATTATTATTTACTATTATTATTATTATTATTTGTTGGTTTAATCACACGGAAGATTTTTGTTTTCGTTAAAATTTCAACTTCTAAGTTGTTTCAAAATTGGATCCTATTTTTTTAAAATTTATTTTAATTTGGTCATTTCTGTCATGGTATCATTAAGGACGTTAACTGTTTTACGTGTCAGCTCGTGGTTTTTTATTTATTTTTTGAAAAAACAACTGACACGTGTCAAATCAGGGTTTTGCGACGTGTCAGCTTGTGATTTTTTAATTTAAAAAAAAAAATTATAGTTTTGTCTTATGTCAATTATTTATATAAAAAATCTCGATTTAGTCCTTGTATTTGTTATATTTTTTCAATTTAGTCCTAATATATTTGTAAACTAAAGTAATTTTATCCCTTCCACCAAATTTAACTTTTCTATCAATATTATAATGATATTTTTATTATAATAGATATTTTTAACCAAATTAATTTTATTTAAATTTAAATTTTGAATTGAACTTTATTTAAAAAAATTGTTTTAATAATTTCTAAACAAATTTATATATTCAAATGTAAAATTTTAAAATAGTTTTATATAAGTTTCAAAATTGAATGCAAAATTTAAATTTAAATAAACTTAATTTAGTTAAAAAATATCTATTATAATAAAAATATAATTATAATATTAATATAAAAGATAAATTTGGTCTCAATTTAGAAGGGATGAAATTATTCCAGTTTAAAAAGAAATTAGGGTTAAAGTGAGACAAAATAACAAATACAGAGACCAAATTAAGATTTTTCACACAAATAATTAACACGTGGCAGAACCATAATTTGACATGTGACAGTTTTTATTCTAATTTTTAAAAATTTTAAAAAATAAAAAAATCACAAGCTGACACATGGAGAAATCCTAATTTGACACGTGTCAGCTGTTTTTTAAGAAAAAAGTTAAAAAAAAGTCAAAAATAAAAAAAATCAAAGGACCGAATTGGAATAAATTTTCAAAAAACATGACCCAATTGGAATAACTTAAAAGTTAAGAACCCAATTGAGATTTTGTAACGAAGACGGAGACCTTCTATATGATTATCCTTATTTGTTAATACACTGGAAATCATATTGTATATTTTGATGGATTTTTATCTTTATAATAACACAATCCTTTTATAGAGTTTGGAGTTTAGAAGGTTTTTTTGAAAGTAAAAGTCAGAATGAATGATAGGAAATGTTGTAAGTTCAATTCTTTCATTAATAATTGATTTGAAAGATCTTAAATGAGAGTACAAGAGGTTGGGAGTTGAACTCTCCCACTAACAAAACTATAAAAGCTAGCATTTTCCGATATAATTTTTTTTCTTATATATTTAATTATAAATATTTGAATAGATAAGTGCTTAAGATTAGTTATTGTAATACTACTCATTTGGAAGGGTTTGCCTATTAAAAAAACACAGCCTTTTTCTTGTATATTTTGTTACAAATATTGAAAAGAGACAAGTTTTCAAGGTCCATTATTGTAATATCGATAATTTGGAAGGAAACGTGAGAAATATTGTGAATTCAATTCATTCCACTAATAAAATTAAAAACTAACATTTATTGATAAAAAAATATAATTTTTTTATATATTATTAGCTACAAATATTGAAACATATAAATGCCCAAGTTCCATACCGATGAAGTTTTAATTAACACGTGAAACTTTATGCATATTATCATCAAATCCTGTATAATCTACCACTTCAAATTAAAGGTCATAATTTTCCTTTTCTTATCTACTACTATATTAACTTTTAATTCTAATTTCTTTCAAGTTGAGTTGTAACCTGACGTATCTTCCCAGCTGAAGGGATACGTAGTAGTTGCCCACGTCAAAAATAATAATATTTCTCCGCAAAATTAGGTTCAAGACCGTAGAAAAGTGTATAAAATTTCCTTGCAAAGGAAAATGAAAAGAAAATTCAGAAAATTTAAGTTACCCGATATAAAAGAAAATGAAAGAGAGAAAGTTATCTTTTCCACGTGATTAAAATAAAAACTGAATAAATTAACTTAATAATTATATTCTTTAAAAGAAACGAAATTAAAAAGTAAAATTAAATATATATTTACTCTTTAAATTTAAATATAAAATTGAAATTTATTTTTATTTCAAATTTTAATATATTTAATTTATAAACTTTAAAGATAAATAAATATAATTATTTTAATTTAACATTTTTATATGTTAAATGATATTTTATATTGATACTTAAATTAAAACTATCAAATGGTAAATACAATTCAAAAATATCCTAAAAAACATCGTTTAATATAAAAAAAATCATATAATTAATATAAAAATTATGTTAATTTATTTTTAAAGTTTGAAAATAAAAATTATATCAAAATTCATTAAATATATAAATTCTAATTTTATATCAAAAATTATAGATTAAAAGTATAGTTAATCCTTAAAATGTGATATTATTATTATTATTATTTTATCTTAGTATGTTGATATCTGAACAGTAAAAAAAAAAGAAAAAAAGACAACCTTAGCTTTATCACGTGTTGGCACTTGTCTGGTAGTACTCTAGCACATGTTGTCCATGTTGCCCTTGCTGCAATAAAGATCCTTTTGGGAAACACAAAAAACAAAACTCTCTAGTCTCTTTTGCTTTCTTTTCAAATGCCTTGAGGAGAATAAACTTTGTGTTGGATCCATCATCTCCTCTTTTTTTATGTTTTTTTCTTCACTTCTTTAATTATTTTTACCATCTTCTTATGTCTCAAAATTTTCTTACTACATTTAGTATTTGGTATAATATACATTTTAAAACACATATTTACTTCATCTCGCAGCAATATTACTACAAAGTTTTTTTTCTTTGTCCCATTTTCTTTGTTGTTTAAGGAAGTTATACGCATAAAAATTTCTCAAATATAAAACACCCAAGGGCTAATTGCACCTCATTTGTTTATGAAGGAAATATGCTTATGGGCTGATGATTTAGATGCATCATATATGATAATCTCTTTCTTTATGAATTGCTTATTTAAGAAAGGTTTTATAACTGTTACCACTTATATGCAAACATGTCCAACAGTATCTATTAGTTTATCTTGCAATATTAATCCATTTTGTATTCATTATGGTTACCCCTTCTGCAAATTATTGAATAAGAAGGAAACAAGTAGCGTGAGCTTCATAATTATTTATTGGACACACACAGATACATAAATGGGATGAAAGTGCAAAATAAATAAATAAATAAGAGTACGAAGAATATTTATTGTTAAATTTTTCATATTTTGTAGCGAATATTTATAAAAAAATACAATGTATAATCATTTTAACAATAATTTCTTATGTAAGTAAATAATAATAATAATAATAATATGAATATGAATAATATAATTAATCATATCGAATTTATAATTAATTGTTTTTAAATACTCTTGAATCTTTATATTTATTACATAAACAAATGGTTTTTCTTATAATTATAATGTAAAAATATTTTATTAATACATACTTTTAAGTTATAATATATAAAATAAATAAATAAAATAAAATAAAAAGAAATAATCTAATATTTTATTAATATATGTTTCTATATTATAAAATATTAAAATAATAAATAACATAAATAAATTATTTAAAGTTTATCCAATAGTTAAATATTTGAATTAAAAAATAAGAATTATTTTATGATAAAAAAATAATAATAAAAAATATTCAAAATTTAGGTCTCTTGTGTCAAAATATGATAATGAATCCTTTTCTTTTTTAGGACTAATGTGATATTGACATGTGACACATTTCAAGGAAAAGATGAGATTTGACATGTAATTGACCTAAAATTGATATATGGCACTTCTTAACATCGTTAATATCAATTTAACATAAAGATTCATATTGAGTCTTTTTTACAAAATAAATTGAGTTCGTTTTTAAAAAAATAGGAACTAAAATATAGGACCAAAAGAAATGAAAGATATAAATATAGACACCAAATTACTAATTAACATTTTTTTCCTTTCTTTATGATTCATTATTATAACAAACATTTAAAATTTGTCCCTATAAATCTACATAAATAGTCAACACATATAATGAAGCTAAATATTAAAGTGAGAGGTGTGAAAGTGAGCTAATCCAGTGTACATAAATTGGTCCACCACGGGTTGAACTACAAATGTGTTAGTTCAATCTGGTTCACTTTTTGATGATAAAAAAAATCTTGTAATTCTTATTCGAGCCATCATGGGTTAGTGAGTTGACTCACTCAAGGATATTTTGTTTTTTAATTTAATTGATGTATTTATTGCAGTCAAATCAAAGTATTAGACTCATTCTTTTTATAGTAGTATAATCAAAGTGTTTATCTATTTCACCAAACATCTCTAACCATATATAAAGATGATACCCTTTTTTGTGTCCACATTTCGTTTTCCAGTTTTATCCTTAATTAATTATTTTATAATAAAAAATAATTATAATTAAAAAACTTGCAAAAAGGTGGTAAAAAAAGTAATTAAAAAAGTAATCAATCCATCTTCAATTTAGTTCAAACTCATTTAACTTGCGGATTAAGTGAATCAAGTTGAATTTGATTCACATTTGAAAATCTAAATTTTTTCTACCTCAATTTGACTCAAATCCGTGATGAATCGGATTGATTCACGGATTAAATATAAGTCGGTGCAAATTTTATATTATATTTCAATTTTATATTAAAATATTTTTATGTTTTATGTGTCACATATTTTATCATATTTAATTTTCATCTTAATTATTTAATATTTTTTATTAAAATTTAATAGTAAATATAAGTAACTTTAGGCACAACCCATTAAATAAAAAAAATTATAATTTATTTATTTAATTTAATATTTTTAAATAATTAAATTTTCACGTTTTTTTATTAATTATTTTTCTTTCATTTTCTTAATTTAGACAATGTTATTCTTGAGGTACGTGTTTTCTTCATTTCTTTAGCTTCTCACAGTCAAACAAAGCAAACTACATGTGAACGTGTGTTTAACGCCTAGGGTAATCTTATACAATATTTCTGTTGATATTTAATTTGACTCTTTCACATTTTTTCCCTAATTTATTTTCTAGATTTATTTTAGTCATAAATTTTAGAATTTAATAATTAAGAAAAAAAAAAGAAGAAGCCTACAATGGCACCTACTTGCAATTTTAACTCAGCTTGGGAGCAGTTTGGAAGTCTTCTTCAACATCTACACAAATTAAACAGATATTTCTATCATTTTCCTTATAAATAGAAGGTAATCTTGAATTGTTTGTTGTGTCTCAGTAGACATTGAACTCTTTCAAGAACAACATCTCACTCATCTTTGAGAGAACAAAAGAGTTATATATGAATCATCAACTTGAAGACCAAATGATGCTCTTCACTCACCAATATCTTGGTGCATTCACTGAAGTAACTCCTCCTCAACAAGGTCTCTATTTTTCTACTATATATTGTTTCTGTATCTTCAATATGATATTCGAAACTCTTTTAATTTTAATTAATCTACACACGTATTTGCACAGGCAAAGAAACCAAGCCAAGACGTAAGAGAAACAAAAATGGTGCTGTGGCCACCACCAAGAAGAGAAAGCTCACTGCCGAACAAGTTAGTCTTCTCGAGAAAAATTTCTGCAGTGAACACAAACTTGAATCTGAAAGGAAGGACCAACTCGCATTTGAGCTTGGTATGGATCCTCGACAAGTTGCGGTATGGTTTCAAAATCGACGTTTTCGTTGGAAGACCAAAAAGTTGGAGGAAGAGTACTCCAATCTTAAGAATGTTCATGAAACCACCATGCTTCAGAAGTGCCAACTTGAGAATCGGGTACGTATTCCTAATTTCTTTTTTTTCTATATTGCTTTTCATTACTATACATCATTGCTCTACGCTATTCTTGTGCTTGAAGCAATTTATCGAAAACAATGAGCTTTAGTGGTCTCAGCTGCGTTATCTTCTTTCTCACAACAATAACGTCAATTTTTGGGCAAATTTAGGAATGTTTCTGCTATATTTATACTTATATCTATATATCATTGTCTTTTTCTTACTTTAGTTCTTAAAGTCGCTGCTTTATGTATTCTATTTAAAATAGTTCCCCCACCCCACTACTAGTTTAATCACGTACTTACAACCAGTACAATCCCAAGAACAAAATTTTCAAAGTTGTTGGCCACTTCGTAAGCTAAAGAGTTCAGATCATACCTATAACTAATAGTAATATATAATCATCTTTATTGATCACATATTTTAAATAAAGACGTTTTATAAATACCCAGAAAAAATCTTGTCTAAAATTATTTAGAAAAACATTATTCTAAAGAAATTTAGTGGAATTTTTAGAACAATACATTGACAAATGATTTGACATGAAACACCAAAAGACATCCTTAGTGTATAAGAAAAGCCACTGTCTTTCGGCCTTGGATGAAGTACGTACAATGTTTTGTGCACTGATATTGGGCAATGGTTAATGCGCACTTATCAGAACCCACGTGACGTGTTCAAATACACTGCATCTCGATGGAAAAAACAAAAACAAAAACAAACAAGACGCTATATCCTTTATCTCTCAGGTTCATATTATGACATCACAGTTCACAAAAAAGTAAGAATATAATAGCATTGTTCAAATATAGGTATTGAAGTTAGAGGAGCAGCTTTCGGAAGCAAAGAAGGAGATTCAGCAGTTACAAGAGCGTGGTGAAAGAGCCGCAAGCAAACATTTGCTGGAAGATGTGAACCCACCATTTCCTGAAGAGTTTAGGGTTGAAGAATATGATTATGGTGATGTTTTCTACATTCCGGAGACTCATTACGTCAATGGAATGGGGTGGATTAATCTCTACATGTGAACCTCAACAACCTTAATTAGCCTTTTGTCAATAGTTTGAATAATCATTTGTACATAATTTGAATTATCATTTTGTATAAATATTTCAATTATCTGATGTAAATTGTTTCATCTGATATAGCTTGCAAGATATTGTGTACATGTCTGCGTATGATATGGAAAATGCATATATGTCATCATCATATACATTTCGACTTCACTTAACTAGTTGTATCTTTAGTTGTTGCATGGTTACATAACGTTTAAACCTTGACTTATCTTTTTTTAATATATAGTGTATAATTACTGTTTGAACTTAAATCATAGTCTTATTACTACATAATTTAAGGATTACGGGGCAGTCTTATTGCTTGAAGGTTAAAAGATTATATACTGATATGATGAGATTTGTTTTATATGAATAATAATATAGCAAAAAGCATGAAGGACTATCGGGGTATAGAGCTGATCGAAAAAGGGGAAGAATGAGTAATCTAGAAAGTTTTATTCTTATCATGACCAATGAAGAAATATAAGAACTCAGACCGAATCACATTCAAATTTGTCGAATATTCCTCCCTAGACCAATAAAAAACTCCCTCCATAGTCAATAATGAATAAATATATTCATATAATAATTTAGTAACAAATCCAAAGAGATGGAGACCATAATTTAAGTAATTACGATTAAGAACAACCAAAATAAAATAATAGTTAATAACATTCACAAAATAATACATAAAAATCAGGAGTAGAGATGAAAACGGACAAGACAGGGACGAGTTTCGCTATCACATACCCATTTCTAGAGACAAAATTCATCCTCACCCTAAAACCCAAACCGAACGGGTATTAAATTTGTCTCATCCCTAAAGATGCCAACGGGGCAGGACGGGTATGGGTTTCGCTATCCCATATTCAATCGTAGAGAAAAAATTTATTCTCATCGCCATACCCAAATCCAACGTATATATATTAAGTTTTTGTCCCATCCTCATCCCATTGGGTAACGAGTATATACTCGTACCCATACTCATACCTGATCTCTTACCATTTAAATATCAATTAATTAATTTTTATAAAATAATACAAAATTACGGTAAAAGAAACATAATATTATTAAATATTTAATATTGGAAGGACTGTTGTTTCGTGAATATCAAATTTTTAGAAATAAATTATATTACAATTATACACATTTCAAATTAGAATATCAAATAAAATTTCATAAGAACCAAAACATTTATTAAATTTGAAAACATTAATGAAACTTAGTTGATAAAAATTTAATTTTTTTAAAAAAAATATAAAAAGAAAATAAATATTCAAATTAAAAATTATTTTAAATGTCTATTTACTTCAATGTTTTAAATTCTAATGAAATCTCATTTTTTATATACTAATAAAAGTTATACTACATTACTTTATCAACATCATACAAAGAACAAAGATTAAACTAATAATAATGTTTTTTTAACATAGATCTTTCACATTTTGAACATCAATATATGTTGGATGGGGATAGAAAAGAATTAAAAGAATCGTGACGATTACATTAAATTATTATATTATAGTTCTCAACACCCAATTATGTTTGGGTGAATAAATTTATTTTTGAAAAAAAAAATAAAAGTAAAAAAAAAATGTTTTTTGGTTAATGGTAAATAAAAAAGGTAAAATAAAATTTTCTTCATAGATTTTCAAACTTTAATTTTAGCAAAAAAAAAAAAAGAAAAAGAAAGAGAAATGAAAAGAAGAAAAAAAGAAAGAAGGAAATGCCCAATTTATTTTTAATTAACACACTATGTATCTCTTCTAATGATTATAATCAATGTTACTGATGATGATTGATATTGTGCTTTGATTTGTTGTGATTTGATTCCCAAGATGTCTTGCGATCATGACCAATTCTTTCCTTATATTGTTTATTACAAACAATTAAGGTTGGGTTTACATTGGTATTGCAATGTGTGGATATAAATACATAGTTTGTCATATGAAAAGGGATCAGAAAAAGAAATATTCTCTACACTTCTCTACTTTTTTTCCATCACCATTCACACATACACACATACACACCTTCTTTATCTTTACTTTTTTACTTTTTATGTTTGTCCAGTTGTTCGCATCGCATGACTCTATTTTCAAATAATCCAAATAATTCAAAATACCAAAAAACATAAAAAGGTTTTCAAAATTATAAAAAAAAAATTAAATCAACACTTTCTAAAAGGTTCTTTTAGAACTACGTGATCACTAATTATTCATTATGATTAAAAATATGTAGGTAGTGTAGGAGTGAGGTCAATCCTTGTTGAGTTCACCAAATAAAAAATTAAATCTTCTCTCAAATAGGTTTTTCATTTAGAATGACGTGGTATTTCATTTTGAATGTAAACATGTAGGAACAAGGTACATCCCTGTTGGGCTCAACAATAAATTAATTCTTTTGTCTCATTCTTAGAGATGCCTACGGGGCGGGACGGGCATGGATTTTGCTATCCCATATTCATCCCCAAAGAAATAATTTATTCTCATCGCCATACCAAAACGTGTATTAAGTTTTTGTCTTATTCCCATCCCACTGGGTAACGGGTATATACTCGTATCCATACTTATACCCGATTTCTTATCGTTTAAATATCAATTAATTAATTTTTATAAAATAATACAAAACTACGGTAAAGGAAACATAATATTATTAAATATTTAATATTAGAAGGAGTGTTGTTTCCTGAATATCAATTTTTTAGAAATAAATTATATTATAATTATACACATTTCAAATTAGAATATCAAATAAAATTTCATGAAAATCAAAACATTTATTAAATTTGAAAACATTAATGAAACCTAGTTGGTAAAATTTTAATTTTTTTTAAAATATAAAAGGAAAATAAATATTCAAAATAAATATTATTTTAAATGTCTATTTACTCTAATTTTTTAAATTCTAATGAAATCTCATTTTTTATATATTAATAAAAGTTATACTACATCACTTTATCAACAACATACAAAGAATAAAGATTAAACTAATAATAATAAAATTTTAACATAGATCTTTCACCTTTTGAACATCAATATATGTTGGATGGGGATAGAAAAGAATCAAAAGAATCGTGGCGATGACATTAAATTATTATATTATAGTTGTCAACATCCAATTTTGTCTGAGTGAATAAATTTATTTTTGAAAAAAAAAATAAGTAAAAAAAAATTGGTTAATGGTAAACAAAAAAGGTGAAATAAAATTTTCTTAAGAGATTTTCAAACTTTAATTTTAGCAAAAAAAAGAGAAAGAAAGAGAGATGAAAAGAAGAAGAAGGAAGTGCCCGATTTGTTTTTAATTAACACAAAAGAAGGAAATGCCCAATTTGTTTTTAATTAACACACTATAATCTCTTCTAATGATTATAATCAATGTTATTGTTGATGATTGATATGGTGCTCTGATTTGTTTTGATTTGATTCTCGAAATGAATGTCTTGCGATCATGACCAATTCCTTTCTTATATTATTCATTACACTTAAGGCTGGATTTACATTGGTATTGCAATGTGTGATATACATACATAATCTGTCATATAAGAAGGGATTGGAAAAAGAAATATTCTCTACACTTCTCTACTTCTTTCCCATCACCATACACACGTACACACCTCATTTATCTCTTTCTTTTGAGAAAAAAATAATATATTGAAGGAGGTAAAAAAGAAAAGAGAAAAAAAAAAGAGAAAATGTAGTTGTAATGTAAAGAAGAAGAGGGTGAGATTAGTAGAGAATAAGAGAAATTGAAAAGTTTGGAAAGTACGCCACACCTATCTTTTTGTTTTTCTTTTGATTTGTTAATTCTTAATCATTATTATATTTTGTTTTAATATTGGACGTGTTTTTCTTTTTTAGACATAACTTTTGCACTTTTGGTTAGGTTCATTATTTTCTAATATTTACAAATATTTTACTCTAAAAATCATTAAAAACTATTTTTTCCTATTTTTTGTAGTGTCTGTTCAACCACTTGCGTCGCGTGGCACTTATTTTGAATTTCTTTTTCTAACAAATATAAAAAATATATATAAAGAACCAAAAGTAAAAAATAATTTTCTTTGTTTACTTTTTGTGTCTGTTTAGTCGTTCACGTCACATGACTCCATTTTCAAATAATCCAAATAATTCAAACTACCAAAAAACATAAAAAACTTTTCAAAATTATAAAAAAACAAAAAATCAAATCAACACTTTCTAGAAGGTTCTTTTAGAATTACGTGATCACTGATTATTCATTATGAATAAAAATATGTAGGTGATCACGTAATTCTAAAAGAACACTTTCTAAAAGGAGATTGTAGGACGAACATCTTTCTGCATATTTGATTAAAGGTACTGTCTTAGGACGGACGTTGTAGGGTGCTAACCCAAAATATGGTTTTTTGCAGGCCTTGTCTTATTTTTTTGGTTTTTCCATAGTTTTTCAGAATAAACTATGGTAGCTATTTCAAACTTTGTTTTTGTCAATTTTTACTTTTTATTTGTCGTTTCGTTGCGATTTCGGGTGTGGACAATAGTAAGTAATGTTTATTTATAAAATAATAGTGATAAAATTACACATATGATAATGAGTTTGAAAACAAAAATAATTATATCAAAAAATATCAAAATAGTATTTTACATTACAGAAATAAACAACAAATACAAATATTAAAAAAATTATCAAAATATTACAACACGTCTTTTCATTTGCAAAGGTCAAGCTATACCATTGTCAAAACTTCTCTCAATGGGATCTAAGGGAAAACACAATTCTTACTTAAATAAAAAATAAATAAAACTATCAATAGAACAATCATGACTCTTCTGAGGACATTGGCTCAACAACTACATCTTTCTCTTCAATGGAGCGACTTGACACTTTCATATGCCATAGAAATCAAGCCTTCTTTGTGAAATTATAAACAATGGTTTACCTAAGGAAATCGAGTTTGACCTAAGAGTAAAGAGTGTATACATTTATGGAAGAAAATTGATGAAAATAGAGATATGAAACAAAAATAATGAATGGAAAAGAAAAATGAGAATCTAGGAATAAGAAGGAAAAAAAAAAAGTGAAGGAGAGGAAGGGATATGACCTTTCATTGTTGTCTTATTGCTCATAGAGGGTTGTGTACCAATAAGGTAAAATCAACCTTTACTAGCATTCTTATTATTCTACAGTTAGATTATTATGTGCAGATAGGACAGGATCCAACCTCTACTAACAGTCTTGTTGCTCAAAGATTGAAGAGTTGTGTATCGATCTGATGAGATATATTTCATACATAATACAAAGCAAAGGTAGAAAAATTATGGAATGTTGATAAAAAAAGTGAGACTAATATAGAAAGTTAAATCCTTACCATGACTAATAAAAATAAAAAATCTAATATCGAATCAAATCCAAACTTGAATATCCTTTTTGCAAAACCATACAAAACTCCCAGGTAAAACAAAAATAAATACATTCAATATATATAAAACAAAAATCATAGACTATAAATTCTTTTTTCAAGTAGTTACTATTACGAACCACCAAATTAAAATAATAGGCAACAAAATTTTAAAATATACTTAAAAGTCAAAAGTCATAAATTCTTAAGATATAATTAGTTACAAATTCAAAAAGAATTATCCATGGTGAATAGAACCTTCAAATTAAAAAAAGATAAAACATAAAAATAAGTTTAATTAAAAGGATCAAATATTTATAGCATAAAACATATAACATAACATTCCTTTAGTAAATGAAATAACTAGTGAAAATTATACATTTAACTTCGTAAACGACTATATACGTTATATTAGAGTCTAAAGAGCATAAATGTGTATATATTGTTATAAATGAATCACACTTTTTGTTTTATTTTTATCCTTTACTCTTTAACTTGACTTAATGTGAATTATTAATTAATATATCATTTTTTTTCTTTAAAAAAATCAATAATGTACATTAAGCTTCGTTAGTGATAAAATATAGGGGTAAAAGAATAATTTTTCTTATTATAACTTCTCTTACCATGTGTTTGGATCTATGAATTTATTGTTCTCCAAGATGGAAGAGTGAGTGTGGATTATGTTTAGTTTCTACAATTTGTACGAAAAAGAAAGCGTTGATATGCAGAATTGCTGGAAAGAGATCCCTCACTCAATTGAAGAGTTTTGCGGAGAATGCCATGTCATTGCAGTGAAAATGACTTATTTGACCCTTTCCTTGCAATTTATTTTTCCTATTCTATTCATTGTTCATGGTCGTGTGATCCATGGTGGTGGCGGTGCTGGTTTTACTGGTTGTTGTGTTGTAGTGGTGGGCACCCTGATGTCGTGGTGGAGGAGCTCTTTCGAAGATGGTGCTCCTGTTGTGGTGGTGACGATGAAGCCTCCAACAACTGTGTGGGCGGTAGGAGACGAAGTTTCACCATAACTGAGTGGTGGATCAAGAAAGTATACGGAAAAGAAGAAAATACTAATAAACATGAAAGAGAAGATCCTGATATAAGAATATTTACATTATTTATATTTAAATTTATAATTATCTATATCTGTTCTATATCTATTCTTCTATATCTTCTATCTATATCTATTCTATAATATAAAGATGATTCTTTCTTTTGTGTCTACATTTCAAAATACCAATTTTACCCTTTAAAATATAATTATTTATTAAATTTTTGAAAATTGACCGTTACTTTTACAAACTTTTGATAAAATTGTCTATCTCTGCTCTTCTCCTTTGCTATATTTATGAACAATTATTCTCTCATCTTTTATGACATGTTTCACTTTATTTTTAATAAATATAATTTTATTTTATATATTAACTTAATAACATTACATTATTATCACATACTAATACAATAAAATATCTCTTCTGTCTTTAACTGTTATATATATATTTTATTTTTCAAATATAATATTTAACAATTATTTTAAAAATTAATTAAATATTTTTTTATTATTTTTGTTATCTTAAAAAAATGCCAACATAAAAACATAATAGTGCATGTATTTTTGTTAGTATATAATAATTATAATAATAATAATATTAATATTTAAATTTATATCATATTTATTTTTAAAAATAAAAAATGATAATCATTTAATTTAATTCATTAAAACATATTTTTAATCTATTATATCCATATTCAAATTATTTTATCTTTTCCTTAATTCAAACACCATCATATTCACCTTCTTTTTCTTCCAAATCCATATTCGAATTCAAATACATCCTAGAGCCAAGCGATTAATACTAATACTATAGGGATTTGTTTTTCAATAATTCTTTGTGTTTTGTCACACCTAGCCATCCTAGTATGATAGGACCCCTCCTTTTAGGGGAAAAGGGAAGCATAAAGTCAAAGAAAAAAAAAATCGTTTCATAGATATGCTATTGACCTACTCAAGTAGCTATTCGGTTCATTGAATTTGAACTTCAACTTGTCACCTTATCTCTTACATTTTTCTTCCATTTTTCTTCTCGGAATGAAATAAGAATAAAGATAATTTAATTCACTTTTTTATTCATTTTTAACTCATCCTTTTAATCATCATTAAATAATTTATTTTAATTTATTTAAATAATGTAATGTGATGATCTAATAATAATTAAAATAGTGAGTTAAAAATGATTAGAAAAAAAAATTAAAGTGTCATTGTCCATGAAATAATAGCAATTCCTTATCCGCATGTGTTCTTTTTTTTTTCTTTGGATTTTCTTGAAAATGATGATCCTTATAAAATAAATTTTTAGTTTTGGATTAAATTAAATTGCTTCTTTTAAGAGTTTTTCTACTTTTGACAGTGGGGAAAATGCTTATCCTAAAAAAGAAAAAGAATCATGTTTATGAAGTGTATTTACTACCAAATAGTATGTTACTCAGAAATTTCCTTCCCATTAGTTAACTTCGAAATTTTCCCAATTGACAAACAAAATTCATGTACCAATAATATAATATAAAGAATTTTCAGACTTTGATCCATTATATATATATATATATATATATATATATATATATATATATATATATATATATATACTAACATAATCATATTGATAATGGGTATTATCATGTTTTATTTTTATCTTTTATTTTTATTGTATTATTATCTTTTCAGATATTTAAGGTTTTATTTAATAAATTTGAAAAAGATAAATATTTGATTTATATTTTGTTAATAAATGAAAATCTTTTATTTTTGTTTTTGTAAAATTTATTGTCGAATTATGAATTGCAAGAATTGTCAAGTGTTGCACAAGACTTTTGGAAAACGATATGTGAACTTTACACTTTATTACTTGTGAGATTTGATACACTTGCAAATTCCGTATATTTCTTGTCAATCTTGTTTTAATTTTTTTTCAAAATATTTACAAATTTTTTTATAAAAAATTATTTGCAAGAAATTGCTATCAACTTTTTTGTAAAATATTTTGTACAAAACATCTTTCACAAGATACTTTGTAGGAAATACTTGCGAATTTTATAATTTTATAAAAAAAAATTATCTTCAAAATTATCTACCAATTAAAACTCTTAAAAAAAATTACTTTCTTACAAAATTTTATGAAAAATATTCACTTGTATAATAACTACTTACAATCATCAGATCATGTTTGTAATTGGTTAAAAAAAATATAAAATAGTTTAGCTATTTATGTTACCATTTAAATGACTTAAAAAACCTTATGAAAATGTAATTGTATTCTATTGGTTTTCTGATTTAATATTGGATAAAAATTTGTGTTTAAATATTATTTTAGTCCGGGTAAAGTTAAAAATTTTGGTTTTGAATTTAATAATATATTTTAGGTTTTATCTCTATGAAATTTGTTGTGAATTTTTTAATTATTATAAAATGTATGCATTTTGATTTAGTCTCTTTAAAATATTTTTAACCCATCAAAATTTTTAAATCACTATTTTGTCTTATTATTCATTTTCATATAAACGAAATAATTATTATCTCAAAAAAATTACGTGACTTGAAATAATTACTTGAAATTTTATTTAACGTTTAATATTTAGGATGGAAAATGAAAAATTGTAACTTTAAAGAATTTTGTTTCCGGAAATAAAAAAATAAAATAAATTTATTTTACATCTTGATAACATATTTGTTTTAGAATAAATAAAATAATTATTATCTCAAAAAAAATTACCTGACATGAAATATTTACTAGACATTTTATTTGTAAATAATTAGTGTTATTTAAAGAGTTTTTTTTTTTTTACAGAAAGCAAGAGTCATTTATTTTTCATAGATCATAAATATATTTAAGTTTCTTTTGAAAACCTCTCTTGCCATATAATGGTTGGAAATCCATGTGTGGGTCTAAGTCACACATGATTGGGTAAGAAATAAGAAAGTATATTATTATATAAGGATGAAGATCAATAAACTCATTCTCTATCGATTTATGAGAAAGTGGCATGCACTTTCGAGAAAGAAAGTCAAGTGATGGTGTTGTGGAAGATTCTAGAATGGGGAAGGAGAGGGATGAGGAACATGTGGTGCGTAAGTTACCAGTCTCATTGCATGGTGCATTGAAGATTACAATGAATGAATCAAGATGTTCGAAGAACACAACGAATGAATCTGAACGTTAGAAGAACGCAATGAGTGAACCAAAATGTTCGAAGAACATAACAAGTGAACCGAATGTTCGAAGAACGCAAAAGGTGAACCAAATTGTTTGAAGAACACAGCGAGTGAACCAGAATGTTCGAAAAATGCAACGAGTGTAGAGAAATTTTGGAATAGTCTGAACGTGGTTGATGTTTATAGAGCTGTAATACCATGTAGAAAATAAAGAACAGAGAAATATATGGAGAAAAAGATTGTGTATTATTGAGTGTGTATAAAATGTTACAGGAGAAGTGTTATATATACACATAAAGCTAACCCTAGGAGAAACAAGTAAATGGGCCTAAACATGGGCCTATGGTAACATAGACAACAACCATTTCCAAATTCATATATATAACTTTTCACCAACAATACTACATCAGAGAATGAGTCTACCTTTCACCAATGCTAGAACATAACCCTATCAAACTATCATCTACTATGCAATGGAGATACATCTCGTATACTATCAAAATGTTAATTTCAAACTACACAAAGAAGAATTCAGTAGATGAATCAAAAGAAACATAAAGTAGAGTTTTCACTATTTTCTGAAACTATTCTTATGGGTCAAAGTTGTCCCCTACTAGCCACCACCTTAGCCGAACAAAATTCATCCCATGAGCTTCGACGACTTCCAACAAACTAAGATTATCAAGATTTTTTACCTTTTCATTTCTGGACTTTAAGAGATTTCTAAGTTCATCAAACATGTCCTTCATCTTTGACTATTCCCAAATTCCACTCCACCCGTTCCATTCTTCAAACATTATGATTCACTCACTACAATCTTCAACATACCACACAATGAGGTTGGTAAGTTACGCACCCAACGTTCCTCATACCTTTCCCTCCATATTTCATAGTCTTCAACAACACCATCACTTGACTTGCTCCCCTCAACAATGCATGCCACTTTCTCATAAATCAGTTCTCACTAATACATAATCCATTTTCCCACATATTTTTTGTTCTTAGTTTTCTACATGGTATCAAAGCTCTATACACATCAACAACATTCAAACTATTCCCAAATTCCACTACACTCACTACATTCTTCGAACATTCTAGTAAACTTGTTGCGTTCCTCGAACATTTTGGTTCACTCGCTGCCACACAAGGGTTCGCCCATTTGAGTGACGGGTCAGACTTTGTTGATTTAGGGTTTCCAGAAGTTCAACAGTCGCAGAAAATAAGCGTAAATGAATGGTCGGTGAAAAAACCAAAACTTTCGAAAGGCCATATGGTTATCGATTCTTCTTTAGGGGCTTGCGTGGAAGTTCAATCATTGAATGTTAAAAAGGGTGTGGTTAATTCTAAGGGGAAACAAGTTTATGAGAAAACGTCACGTACTATCGAGGGGAACAAATCAAGTGATGGTGTTGTGGAAGTTTGCGTGGAAGTTCAATCGTTGAATATTAAAAAGGGTATGGGAAATTCTAAGGGGAAACAAGTTTCTGAGAAAGCGCAACGCACTATCGAGGGGAGCAATTCAAGTGATGGTGTTGTGGAAGACTCTTGAAATGGGGAAGGAGAGGGATGATGAACGTAGGGTGTTTAAGTTACCAACCTCATTGTGTGGTCTGTTGAAAATTTCATAGAGTGAATCAAAATGCCCAAAGAATGTAGCGAGTGAATTTGAATTTGGGAATAGTCAGAAGATGAGGCAACATGTTTGATGTGCTCAGAGCTCTCTTAAAGTCTAGAAACGAAAAGGAGAAAAATCTTGATAATCTTTGTTTGTTGGAAGTTGTTGAAGCTCGTGAGATCGATTTTGTTTGACCAATGTGGTGGCTGGTAGTGGAAAATTTTGACCCACAAAAATAGTATGGTGCGAAGAGTCCATAGTATGGTGATTGCGTGCGTGCCAGGGTCCAAGTGTGAGACTTAGATGTTTTACTACAGACGAGGAGTCTGTAGGGCAGGACTATGAGCGGGATAGGCTCATAGGGTTGGACCACGAATGAGTCAGTTTCGTGGGAGCACAGGGAAGTCCCAAGACCTAGTTCATGCATATGACTCATGAAGGACTATGAGGTCATGGTTGGGTGTTTTGGAAATGATGAGTTTTGTACTTATATTGTTTTGGGTGGGGAAGCATATTTACTTCATATATATCTGTTATTTTTTATTTTGCATAACTCACCCTATCTGTGTGTGTGGTGATGATCGGATAACTTGTTATCCGGGAGCAGATGATGTGACAGGTGGGCCAGGAGATGCGTAGACACGGAGCGGGGGCTATCATGGGATAATTTTGTAGATACATATGTACACTTTTACTGTTTTGTTTTTGAGAATATTATGTAAATCCGGCTGGAGCCGTTGACTTTTATTCTAGTTTTTATGAATCATGAATTCTTGGAATTACGGATTTTAATTATTAAAGTTTTAAATTTTCCCGTGTTTTTGGGAAATAGTTCCTAATCAGTATAGACTTAAATGAAATTTGAATTTTTTGTATTTTATATCAGTAATATTCCTTAGGGATGTTACAGTTAGCATATGCCCATGTTTAGACCCATTATTTGTTTCTCCTAGGGTTAGCTTTGTGTGTATATATAACACTTCTCTTGTAATATTTTACACACACTCAATAATACACAATCTTTTTCTTCATATATTTCTTTGTTCTTTGTTTTCTACATGGTATCAAAGCTTTATACATATCAACCACGTTCACACTACTCCCAAATTCCACTACACTCGATGCATTCTTCCAACATTCTCGTAAACTCGTTTCGTTCCTCAGACATTTTGGTTCACTCGCTACCACACAAGGGTCGGCCATTTGAGCGACTGGTCAGGCTTTGTTGATTTAGGATTTTCAAAAGGTCAATTGTCGTAGAAAATGAGCGTGAATGAATGGTCGGTGAAAAACCCAAAACTTTCAGAAGGCGATGTGGGTATCGATTCTTCTTTAGGGGTTTACATGGTAGGTCAAAAAGAAAATTCTTGATAATCTTTGTTTGTTTGAAGTCGCCAAAACTCATGGGATGAATTTTGTTTGACCAATGTAGTGGCCAGTACGGGAAGTATTTGACCCACAAAAATAGTCTCAGAATACAGTGAAAACTCAACTTTTTTTTTTTTTGCTTTTGTTTCATTTATTAGTTAGTGACCAACTTGCTTTGGTAGCCAAAACCATGTTAGCTATTTTTAAAGATCAATTTAGTGACCAATTATAATTTTTCATTCATAATAGTGACCATTTTAGTAACTAATAATTTTTAGTTTTGTAAATTGGTATCTAAATTTGTTACTATAGTTAATAATTATTATTTGTCATTAAAATTGGTCACCATTAAAAGTTTTCTTGTAGTGTTAACAGTGCAAGGGTCATTGCATTCGGTGGCGACCGTGGCTAGTTGCAGAAGCAGGGGAGCGAGGTGTTCTCCGGTGTCATGTGAAAAATGTCTAGTGGAATTAGGGAGTAAGCAGAAGCGCGTGAGGATGAGCGGGAGTGGTGACTTCTTGCTACGATAGAAAGATCATGCAAGTATTGTTCTTGCAATGCAAAGATATGAGAATGATTGAAAAGGAAGTTGTAGGGATGCTCACCCTGGTCGTGAGTGTGGAATCCGACATTTAATTGGCTATGGGTTTCGCCATAACCAAATATCAGGTCACAAGTTCCTCACCGATGTAGAGAGAGAATGGGTGTTGCCTTCACTTCATATCTTAAGGTGTTGGATTCTTAGTGTTGTCAATGTCTTCTGTGGTTGGACTCAAGTCTCATTGGTGTTGTATCTCTCCAGTGAACCTTCTTCCTTTTCTTCCTTGATAAAACAAACTGTCGCAACAAAGATCGTGGTAGGGTCGTCCATTTGAGTCACGGGTCGTACTTTGTTGATTTAGGGTTTTCGAAAGTTCAGTGGTCGCAGAAAATGAGCGTCAATAAATGGTCGGTAAAAAACCAAAATTTTCGGTAGGCGATATGGGTATTGATTCTTCTTCAGGGGTTTGCGTGGTAGTTCAATCGTCGAATGTCCAAGATGGTGTGGCAAATTGCGAGGGGAAACTGGTTTCTGAAAAAGCGGCATGCATTGTCGTGGGGGAGCAAGTAATGTGATTGTGTTGTGGAAGACTCTTAAAATGGGGAAGTAGATGGACTAGGAACGGGGGGTGTGTAAGTTACCGGCCTTATTGTGTATTATGTCTAAGATTGCAGTGAGTGAATCAAAATCTTTAAAGGATGCAACAAGTGGAGTGAAATTTGGGAATAGTCAAGAGATGGAGAACGTGTTTAATGTACATAGTGTTCTCTTAAAATCTAGCAATAAAAAAGAGAAAAATCTTGATAATCTTTGTTTGGTTGAAGTCGCCCAAACTCATGGGATGAATTTTGTTTTGCTAAGGTGGTGGCCGGTACGAGAAGAATTTGACCCACAAAAATAGTCTCAGAATACGGTGAAAACTCTACTTTTTGTTTGCTTTTGTTTCATCTATTAGTTGGTGACCAATTTACTTATGTATCCAAAACCATGTTAGCTATTTTTAAAGATCAATTTAGTGACCAATTATAATTTTTCATTCATAATAGTGACCATTTCAGTAACTAATAATTTTTAGTTTTGTAAATTGGTATATAAATTTGTCACTATAGTTAATAATAATTATTTGTCATTAAAATTGGTCACCATTAAAAGTTTTCTTGTAGTGTTAACAGTGCAAGTTTCTTGATTGGCTATGGGTTTTGTCATAACCAAATATCAGGTCACAGGTTCCTCACCGATGTAGAGAAAGAATGGGTGTTGTCTTCACTTCACATCTTAAGGTGTTGGATTGATAGTGGTGTCAATGTCTTATGTCGTTGGACTCAAGTCTCATTAGTGTTGTGTATCTCCAGTGAACCTTCTCCCTTTTCTTCCTTGATAGACCTAACTGTCGCAACTGAGATCGCGACAGGACGACAAAAATAATTTAAAAACATACAGAGGAGTCACCACCATAGTTTATTATGGAAAACTATAGAAAAACCTTAAAATAAGAATAGTCTTCAAAACCAAATTTGGGTTCGGAGGTCGGTTACGTGTAGGGAAGGTATTAGCACCCCACAACGTCCGTCCTAAGACGGTTCCCTTTAATTAAGTATGCAAGATAAAAGTAGATGTTTTAAAATATTTCTTCTTCTTCTTATTCTCCTTCTCCTTCTTATAAGGTGAGGTTCGGGCGGACAGGAAAATTCTCATTCCTTTTACCGACGATAGATCCGTCGATAAAAAAGAGTTAAATTATCGATAGATTTTACTGAAGGATTTTGAGTTATCTAAGTACCGACAGATTTAACGACAGAAAAATTCGTCGATAATTCAAATTTGGGCGGGAAATTTTCCGTTTCTTTTATTGACGAAAAAATCTGTCGGTAAAAAAATTGACTTACCGAAGAAAAAAATCGTAATTCAAATTTGCGGGGGAAATTTCTCATTTCTTTTACCGACAAAAAAATCCGTCAATAAATTTGTCGATAAAAAGGATTTTAATTATCGACGGATTTTTTGTCATTAAATGAAATTTGTGTTATCCGTCGGTAATTAAAATTTGAGAATACATCGGTAAAATTCGTCGGTAATTCAAATTTATTGGCAAAAATATATCCGTCGATAAAATTCCGTCGATAATTTTAATTTTTTTGTAGTGTTTTAATTATTTTGAAATGTATTGCTTCTAAAATTATACCCTTATCTAAAATTAGATATTATAAGATGTCCTTTTCTAACATGTCATGTGTGTTGTGTAAATAGCATACAATGGGTTTGAAAGGATGTACAAAACATTTAGGCTCATGAAAAGGGTGTGATAATTAAAGACAAATTAGATTCTCCCTTATTTTTCTTTTTCTTTTTTTTTCTTTTTTCCATGGTAGAATGAAAGTTAAAAAATATACCATTAATCAAAAACATATTTTTTATTTTATTTTATTTTATTTTTAATAAAACAAATGCATTCACCCGGATGAAATTGGGTGTTGACACTAACAATGGTATCAAAGTCGAAGGTTAGTGTGGTGACCAACTTAGACGAGTCTTTATATCTAAAGTCTACAAAGAAGGGTATCCCTTAAATGGTTGGACTCAGATTTCATTGGTGTTGTATCACCCCATTGAACTTTCTCCTTTATAGACCTAACAAGCTTTCATTTATTGTCTTATTCCTTACACATACACTAAACATTCACTTAAGATCCCATTTTTTTTGAGAAGTTTGATGTAGACTTAATTGGGATGCAGACTTATAAAATTTTAATAATCATACAATTACAATATAAAATATTATGGGTCATATAATTAGAGAATAGAATATTATGGTGTTGTAAATTATTAGGGGTTATAAAAATATGAGATATATGAAGTGTATGATATATATAACTAATATGTTATGTAAAAAATTTTGTTATTTTATTTTATTTTATTCATATATATATATATATATATATAACAAAATATAACATAAAATATTTACAATATTTAAGTCTTGATTTCCTAATTCTAAAATAATAACTAATTTTTAAAATTGAAATATATTTTAAAAACATATATTTTAATGATACATTCTTCATTTTATGTCATAGTTTATAAATGATCAATTGACAATCACACGTTAAGGAATAAAAAAAGTCGTCAAATAATTTTACATTATTTTTTTATAAATAAAGTAATTAATTTATTGATCCAAAAATTTTTCAAATATGAATTTAGGGGGAATACGTACTTAAGTGAAGTGAATGTCTACTGTACATGTTTATAACACAAAAGTATACCTGTCAATCTGGTGCTTGGAGACTAAATGAAGTAATTGCGATTTTTTATGATTGGAACAAACGACTCTGTGCTCTAAATTTCCGGTTGCGTTGTTTTAGGATTTGAATTTTATATAATCCTAAAAAAACTTAAAAAAGATATGAAAGAGGTGCAAATTTTGCTAGATATTATTAAAATAGGTAGAATTTAAAAAAAAAATTAAGTGCATGGATAAGTTATGTTTAGACAAGATAACTTTGTTATAAAAAGTTGTGTTATATAAATACGATTTTAGTCTTTAAGTGAAGTTGTTTTAGTCATAAAAAGTTTTATGTTATATGTTAGTGGTAAAATTATGTGGTATAAACACGATTTTATTTAATGTAGTTAAGAATTAAAATTTTTGTTAATTTTTTATTTTATTTAGAGAAACTGAAGTTGTACAACGAGACATTAAAGTTGAATATACTATAAACTCGCAACTTTTTTTGTTGTTGTTTTAGATTTTTAGGTTTAGGGAGTTTTACGCTTGTTGTTTCTTTATATTTTGTAAGGATATCATATTTTAAAGTACTGCATACACGCCTTAACTATTCTAATGCACTCTTACATAAGTTAATATAAAGGTTTTAATGATTTTTTTTATAACTATGAAGAAAATATAATGACAATATAATTTGAGTATTTTTTATAAACTACAATAAATGTATACATTTTAGGTTTTAATAAAGTCAAATAAAGAAATGACTATAATCTTAATTTGATTTTGATTTATTTAATAAGTTCTATACAATTCAATAATATAGAATTAAAATTACACTAATTTGGTAATAATCCATACAAAACTTACCTGCGACCCTTTTTACATTTTGTTGAAGGTATTATAGAATTTAAAAAGGGTACATCATATAAGTTTAAACGCGTATTTGAGCCTCGCCAATTAAAACTGTAATATTTACAAGTTGTAATATCTTATGCTTTAGTCAACTTGCTTATCACATGTTTGATCCGAACCCAGTATAAAAATTAGGCCTAATTCATTTTGGTCTTCTAATTATGATATGTGGTTTATTTTAATCCTCTAATTATTTTGAGGTTCAATTTAATCCTCTAATTTTTTGAGGAGGTTCAATTTAGTCCTCGAGGTTAACAACATTACAAAAATTAATGACAAACTGTTTTAATGTGATACTGTGGCATCTGTGCATCACGTGTGTCAGTGTATTGAGATTGGGTGATGTGGACTTAGAGTTAAAAAAAATAACTTTGTTTTCAAAGGGGATAAATTTGTTAGGGTTAGAGTTCGAATAAAATAGGGAATCGAAGATCAAATTGGGAAATTTGGTAGAGAAGCATAATCAATTGAAGAAAAAACCAAACAAAGAAGGATTCAAAGATAAAGTGTTCACTGTAATCTTGGTTGTGGATTTCCGTTGTCGTTGCCAGTTCGAAGGTTAGTTTTTGCGGTATTTGCGTTATGAAGCCGTTGTGCTCCACCATGAGAGGAAAAGCCACCACCATGATTGGATGAGCTTGGATTTTACATTCTCCGCGGATTATGCGACCAAGAAGAAGAAGAGTGCCCCCTCGACATTATTCACAATCAACATACACCAAATGTTGAAGAACTCCTGCACAAAGAAGATGAATTGTAAAATTAGGGTTGACCAATTATCCCTCCATATATTTTGTTGCCACTTAATCACAGTACATTGATGTCCAGCTATAAAAACCTGCCACGTTTCTGTTCCAAAGTGACATAGCTGCACTATTATAACGCCGTTTAACCATAGATAACGGGAGGGACTAAATTAAACTGTTTTAAAAAATTGAAGAACTAAATTGAATCTAAAAAAAAATTAGGGGACCAAAATAAATCACGCATCATAACTAGAGGACCAAAATATGAATTAAACCTAAAAATTAATACTTGTATCAATTATAAATAAAAACGGATTTAACTCACTTAATTAACCTTCAATCACTCATGTTTTAGAAAAAAATAATTTAACTTCTCTCTCTTTTATCCTTCACCTTCAACTTAATTTACTTTCGTTGCTGCTCCGGGCATTGGTGCTCCTCGGCGTTTTCATTACCCTAAAATCCCAAATTGAGAACATTCGATTGCCATAAAGTTCAATATTCATCTTCTTATGGTTTTTCTTCTGGCCCAGAGCATTGATGTGTAGCATTGTGGAGTGAATGGTGTTCGTGCTGAAATTCTCTCACCCCAAGTGTATTTCCGAGGATATGAAGGCCAACGTCATCTCCACAGGCAATTACCATGTCGTTAATCACAACATCTGTGTTAGGGTTTGCTCCCCAATTCAGTTTTAGACATTTACTATAATTTGTCCATTTTTTATAAATTTAAAGATATTTAAATTTCTTGTACAATATAGCCTGAAAGTCTGCTTCTCCCTCATATCTAAGGTAGCAAATTTTAAAATGATATTTTGTTTTAAAATTGTTACTTTAAATTCATAAAAGAAACTATTAATTAGTTTAGCAATTCATTATTTTCTTTCAAGTCTTTGCTAATTTTTTTCTCTTTGTTAATTTTTAAAATTTCATGTTTTCAATGTTTAATTTTTTTATTTCTTTATTGTTAGTTTTTTATTGTTAATTTATGAACTTTACTTTTTAATCCATTTTCTAAATTTATTTTTTTAAAATAAAAAATTATTTTTTATTTTTTATATGAATTAGTAAATCAATCTACTTAATTCATTAACTTATCATTAGTTAAGTTGGGTAGTAGAATTTTTGATTTATTATAAAATAAGTTAGATCAGAATTATTTGTTTTTAATTCACTTAAGTTAACTATATATAGGTCGAGACTCCTTCGTCCTTGAAATAAGAATAGGAAAGTAATCGTACAAATAAAATAAATTTTTTATTTATGTTTTAAAAAGTTTATTTTAATTTAACTTAATAAATTAACTTTTCTAAAAATAATATTTTATTCTTAATTTTAATAAGTATATTCGTGTGATAACTTTAATGGAGAGAAATTTTTTGATTGTATGTATTAACACAGAGATATGTTACTGTATTTTACTTATTTAATATTTAATTAAGGTTGTTCAGGAAAATTCTACTAAAATATTTTTAATATTAAGTGTTTAATAATAAATGCATTTACCGTTTATACCATTGTTTAAATAGCGACACTACAACAAAAATATTTTATAAGGACAGTTATTTCCTGGCAGTTCTTGATGACTGACATTGTCTTATTCAAAATTTAAATTTATATTGTATTTAAAGTCAATTTAAAACTGATGGAAAATAAAATAGTTAATTTTTCTCTTTTTTTCTTCTTCTCTTACCTTGATTTCTTTTCTCGTGAGTTCTTTCGTCTTCCACTGTTGCACACGAGTTCCTTTCGCTTTTCAAGCTTTTTTTTTTACCAATGCAAGTTTCCCAAGCTTCTTTCTCATTCTATATTAATGGAGAGCTCACCATTTCCGTGGAATCATCAATTTCGAAACTGTTATGAAACTCTCGCATTTTCTTATTAGTGTGAAATCATCTCTTCTCCAGCATCTTCTCTTCTATCCAGAGCCATTTTCTCCTTCATTGAATTCTTGTGAGTGTTTTTTCTCTCTACTTTAGTTGTTTCTTTTTCTCCACGAATAATTTTGAGTTTTAGCTTGTTATAAACCTAACT